>Ga0315907_10000019_pt1 | contig 223535 bp, 210 predicted proteins | sample LakEriMetagenome_3_FD_203525 | JGI IMG/M metagenome (GOLD analysis project Ga0315907, IMG submission 203525) | Freshwater fungal communities from buoy surface, Lake Erie, Ohio, United States - Buoy 12 MA123 | ecosystem: Environmental > Aquatic > Freshwater > Lake > Lake biofilm | place: USA...
TCTTGGTCTTGCGTTCGAATCCGGTGCTATCCAAACTCATCTGTTTCATGACTTCAATGATGCACGACCCATGACAGTCTGTGGGTTTTGCAGAGTTTCCCTAGCGGGGATAAACACCGGCAGTTTTGCTGCACACTGGGTGCGAACGTCAGCCTCATAGCCTTTCAATATAAGTTAGAGGTCAAAATGAAAATCCACGGCTGCGCAGATAAAGGGCTTGAGCCACAAGACTTAGACCTGTTGAGTTAGCGGAAATTACCATGATCGCTACACCGGACGAACTACGACGCATAGCGCAGTTTTTGCTTGACTGTGCTGATGGAATGGAAAGCAGAGGCAAGTTTTGGGAGGATGAGCACCTTTCAGACAAAGACCGGAGCTTTGAGAGCTCTCCCCATTTTGTGGTCTTTAACCCTGAGAGCGGATAGTGACGTCCATCTCATCATTTCAGCGGGCTGGTGATTTCAGTCGCAAAATTTCAACGTTGAACCAGCCATGAAGCCTCATAGGACAGCAACCATGCCATCTATCGCACTCAGTATTCGGAATGAGACTGGTTTAAAAATCCCATTGCTCCACGCTCAAACTATCCGGTTTGCCGCCCTTTGACCTTTGTCTTTAGTGCAATGGCGCGCATAATAATTTTCATTTTTTGCTTAATGGCCTTCGTGTCACACGCTCAAGAGCATGTCGTCCCCATTGAGTATGAAAATATTCAAGATTTTCAAAAAAATATCAGCAATCAAAAAAAGGAAGTCTCGTTCGACCGTTACGGTGATTTGAATAACGACGGTATCAATGATTGGGTGGGTGTGTTGAATATACCCAGGGACGAGTCGCCACCGTTTGTTCAGCTTGTGGTTCTGACTGGCCAGCCAAACGGGCGCTTTGTAAAGAGCGTTATAACCACCGAAGTAGAGAACTACTACGAAGGATCGCCCAGCAGTTGGTTTGATGTGAGCATTCGAAACGCAAGTATCTACATCGAAACATACGGCAAGACATGCTGCGAATTTGGATCCACGAGATATCAGTTCAAGCTTTTCAAAGACCAATGGAGGTTGGTCGGCATCAAAAGCACCTCTGGAAATACGGTTTCTGACGGAAATCCTAAGAATGATTTCTCCAAGATTGAAGACATCAATATGCTAAGCGGCCTAACCGTCGTAACGTCTCATCGTGGAGGCAAGAAAACCGAGCGCACTCACAAAAGAAAAAGAGGCGTTTTTTTGCTAGATGATTTTGATTTTTCTAGCTCATATGCTCAGTAAGTTCGTAAGTCACGTAGGGTATCCCACAGGTTGGACGAACTCCTCATAATCTTGTGCTTAACTTTGGCTCATGCAGTTAGTGGGCTCACTCAATAAATCTGCACAGCGACAGTTAGCTATCTTTTTACTTTTATTTGTTAGTCGCCCGGAGATCGTATGTTGCACCTTAATGCTGGAGAGTTAATCGCACTGAAGCATCAAGGGAGGTACTACATCTTTTTGGTACTTTCAAAATCTGCATTCTTTGGTTGTCAGTGGACGTTTTCCCTCTATCAAACCTATGAAGAGCTGCCAACTGTTAATGCATTAGAACTATCGCCCAAGAACGGATTTGTTGCCTTGATTGATTTCATCGAACCTAGGCGAAGCAATGAAGTGATAAGCATAGCTAAAAAAATCAATGTTGATGCTTACATGTCATTCGCAAGAACCAAAGCGCTCATACGTAGTTATCCATTTGGTGGAACTGCACTTTGGTACATCTATGACCAAAAATTTGCCATTTTGGAAAAGAAACAATCACTTTCAGCAGAAGAACTGCAATACCCCATCGGATCGGGTATGAAAGCTTCCGAAGTATTTGAACTTGTGGATGCCCGCTGGAGCCCTGAAGTTCTTGTGTCTATCTCCGAGTCAGGTCAGTACCCAAGGCAAGCCGCTGGCAATCCGTTCAAACTGACGTACTAAGGCGCAGCGTAACCCAAAGCCCCATGCAAGAATCACCATCGCCATCGCCATCGCCATCACCATCGCCCGAGCCGCTTGTGCGTACGCATTTGTACCTGCTGGCCTACCTTATCGGTGGTGTTGGCGGCATCGGGGTTTGGTTGGGTACAGAGCTTTGGCATATAGCCGTCGGGGCTCCCCTGGTGTTGATTGCAAGTGCTCTTATGTGGGTGGCGCGGCACGGCGGACCTATCTTCAATATGAAAAACCAATCTATATCAACCGCTCAAACTTCATACTCAGGTCTTTTCCCCAGAAGTAAGTTGCTTTTCATTTCCAGTTGGGCTGTGGTTGCTTGCTTAATCGCAGGCGCATCGCTTGCCACGGTGGCAACAGGTCGGTTTGAGCAAGTCTTCACATCATTTGGTGCTGATCTTCCTGCGCTTACTTTGGTTTTTTTAAAGGGGCGACTGCTTTGGTGGATTTTTCCGGCCATCGCCCTTTGTCTGGCAATCTTGATAACAAAACAGTCGTCTTGCCCCAAAGGTGTGCAAGGCAAGTTCGGCTGGGGGCTTGCAGCGTTGTTGCTTGTATTTGTTATTACTGCGGCGGTCGCATTCATGGCCATGTATCAGCCGATCTTTAATTTAGGCCAAGTGAAGTGATGCTTGATCAAGCACTCAAGTGGGGCTGATAAATGCAGACCATCTGGTCAGTTCGTTTACCTCATGCAAAAACCACTACTTATTTCCCCAAAGGCAGGTGAGCGTCAGATGACGCTTTTAATGGACTTCGCTTGGGGCTGCTACCCCGGCGGAGTGAGCAGAGAGCTGCGCAATGGCGCTGACCCGAATGCACAAGACGGCAATGGATACACCGCCCTTATATGGCTGTGCCGTATGTACGACCGGCACTTTAGAGAGCGCAAGCGCATGTTTCGTTGCCTAGTGCGATACGGTGCCTCGATTACCTTACGAGACATAGTTGGCCAAGATATCCTAGATCACGCCAAGGATGGAGCTGAGCGCAGATTTCGACGTTTTGTTCAATCTGAAGTACGGCGCATTAAAAAGGCACGTAGTAAGGCTTAGCAGCGTGACGTTTGTGTTCAAACTGCACAGTTGTTCACATGCAGCATAGGCTAGCCCCTATGTTGTTAGCTATACAAGTTGCCAATGATCTGCCCACCGTCTGAAATTGACAATGCCAAAGTGCTTTTTTGGGCATGGTCAGAAGGCTTGCCATTTTTCACCATGCCCGATGGCGGTCAGGGCATCCAGATTTTTGGTCTGGCTGTGTGCCAGTATAAAAAATCTGGCGATATATACAGATTTTCATGCAACCAAAATTGGGAGGTTGAGGGTGACGCATGCTGGGGCCATGATGTAGAAGGTGCATTGCATGGCGCTTCAGGCCAGTACGATATTTCTGATATTCGATGGATGAGATACCAGGGGTAAGATTTTTATTTCTTTGGTTTTTTGATTGGATTGAGATGACGACCAGTCTGCTATTTCCCATGGCTGCTCATGTAGCCTGGGCTTTTCTTTTGTACAACTTGCTGACCCTGGCCCGCGCCCCCAAGATTTGGGGTGTTGGGCTTAAAGCTGACGGCTCTAACCCCTGGACAGCTCTTGAGCCGCGCATTAGCGCAAACCTATCTAACCAGTTTGAATGGCCGCTGTTTTTTTACATAGCGTGCGTATTGCTCATGCAAATGAACGCTGTAGGTCTTACTGCAGTTGTGCTGGCATGGGTGTTTATCTTGGGCCGCATCGTGCATAGCTTGGTTCAAATACTCACCACCAACATTCGGCTGCGAGGGGTGGTGTTCACCATCAACTTCTTGGCCTCGTTTGGTTTGTGGGCGTTATTGTTGGTAGCGGGGCTTGCGTTATCCAAACCTTGAGCTTTGCAGACTTTTAAATGCTATTTAGTCAGTGTTCTGCACACTCTCGCTTATAAGTGTGGCGATCCCCACTAGCAAGTTGGTAGTGCCACACCTTTATTGACTGCATCTACCGTACGCACCAGGTTGTCCCAGTAGCTTGGCAGGGTGGCCCATGGATTGCCTGTGCGGGTGGCAAAGTCAAACATCAGGTTGGTGGCATACACCATGCCGGTGTTGTAGCGGCTGCTAGCCGCCAGGGTGATGGCGTTTTGCATGGCGGCGCAAGTGGCGGCATCGTGTACCAAAGCCGATACGCTGGTGTTTGTGCGTCCATACAGCCATGCGTTGTTGGTGCGTGGGTCGTAGTTGGCAAACTCGGTGGCTTTGCCTTCAAAGCTCACCAGCACATCAGCCACAGCAGAGTAGTCGGATATGGGTGGTGTGCCTGGGTTGCCTAGCACGCGCAAGTTGGCATCTTTGGCTTTGATGTATTGGTACAGCGTGCGGTAGTAAGCCAGTGTGCTGGCGTTGGCACCCATTTCATCTAAAAAAATACCGCTGATAAGGCCTCGGCCATACAAGTTAAGGTAGTTGTCGATATTGGCTTGCACCTCAGCCAAAGACCGGTTGCCGTAGCGTGTGTATACATAGCCCACAACGGTGCCACCAGATGCCACCATTTGTTGGCTTGCAGCCAGGTAGCGTGGTTCTGTGCTGCTAAAAATACCGTTGTTGGGGTTAAGTATGGCCGTAATGGCCAAGCCTGGGAAGGCTGCCGCAGTGCTGGCGAGCCTGTCCCAGTCCGATCCGCTGGCCGATGGGTAAAAGTAGGCGGGCACCAGCAGTTGCAACTTTTGTGGTGCCGCGCGTTGGTAAACAGGCACCGATGCAGTAGCTACTTGGTTGTTAACGGTCATCGATGCCGTTAAGGTTTGTAGCCCTGTGGCAGTGCCTGTCAGCGTAGAGCTTGCAACCCCTGCTTGTGTGGTGGCATTGCTGGGCGCTAATGTGCCACCCGTTGCCGTAAAAGTGACCACGGTGCCATCAGGCACTGGCGCTTGGTTACTGCTAACACTGACTTGAATACGTACGGGGCTTCCAACGTCCAGCACATTGTTACTGCCTGCGGGCGCCGTAATGGTCAGGCTCAGGTTGTTGGTCGTGGGTGGGGTGCTGTTGTCGCTGCCGCCACCACAGGCTACCAGTGCCATCAAACTGGTTAATAAGCCCAGGCGCTTGGTGTGTTTAAGGTTGTTTGCGGCCATGGTAAGCAGTGCACCAAGGTGCAGTAAATGAGGTAAAAACATTGTGCACCACACTATTGGCATCACCATGCCCGATGCCTTTTACTGCAACATAAAAGTACGGTACTCAATTTGGTTGAGTTGGCGGGTGAGCAAAACCAGGCCTGTGCACAAGGTGATCAGCATCGACAATGCAAACCCGTAGCCGTAGTAGCTTGCGCCCATCCACAGGGTGATACCGGTAAACACCATATTCAGCACGACTGCCTGTAGGCACAACCAAAGCGCCAAGCGGCGTTGGTCCAGGTAAAAGAATACGTTAAGCACCGCCATCAGGCCAACTTGTAAGCCCGCGCCAATCACCTGCACATGCAGCAGCGGCAAATAAAGCTGCGAAATACCCAGTGCATCCAGTACCGAAGGCCCCGCGACAAAGGTGACCAGCACAGCAAGGGTTTGGATTTTGGCGATTTCGCCCATGCCTTGTTGAATGGCATACACCATTTCATCGCGCATGGACTCTATGTATTCAAGCGATCCACCTGAGCGCACCGCATCGTAGAACTTGTCGTAAAACTCCACAAAATCTGTCTCTATGCGCACCAAAAAAACCGCCATACCTGGGATGATAGAAAGGTAGGACAAGAACACTGGCAGGTCGTAGATCAGCGAGGCCCTGAGCCCCCCGATGATGGGTTCAGACGTGGGCGTAAAGTACCAAAACATGAACTTGTCCGCCCAAATGCCCATGTTGTACAGCAGCCCTGTAATGACCAGCGAGGGGTACAGCAGCTTAGGCTTGGCAAAGTCAAATGCAATGATGCGGCCATGTGGGTTGAACTCAGTCACCACAAGTAGCCACATGCCTGTGAGCAATAAAAAATTGCCCAGCACAAATGCACCTAGCAAGCCTTCCAGCCCCCAGGGCCTTAGCAGCAGAGCGGCAACCACAATAAAGGCGTAGGTGCCCGCAAACAAAACCACGATGGTGCGATAGCGCTTCATGCCCGACAGCAGCGTGGTCAGTACCCAAATAGCGCACATGATGGCAAAGCCTGCCAGCATCAGCAGGCGGTAAAGCATGCCTTCGCGTGGCAAAGCAATAAACAGCATGAGGGTGCCCAACACGCTGGCACAGCCTATGACGACCAGCAGCAGCCCGTGCAGGTTGGGCAATATCAGGTCAGACTGTTTTTCAAACAGGCGGTCAGACACAAAGCGTGTAAAGGCCAGTTGTACCAAGCCCGTCAAAATCAGGCTGCTGGCTACCAGATAGGTCACAGATGTCTGGAACTGCGTGACCAAAATAGCGGGCGACACCACAGCGGCGCTGAACACCCCCACCATCAAAATCCCAACGATGGAAAACACCCAGGGCCCAGAGCCTATGACGCCTGCGTACGCATAGGCCTGTACCAAGCCCAGCAGGGTGTTCTTGCGCAGCATGCGCCGCAGCTCAAAACCAATGCCAGCCATGTCAGTGTGCTTCCAGTGGAGTGGCTGCAGTGGTTTGCAGCGCGTTTTCGTAAATTTGGCGGTAACGATCAAACATTAGCGTGTCGGTGTAATAGCGCTCTACCCGCGCAATCCCGGCTTGGCTCGCGGCTTGCCAGGCCACAGGGTCGGCCAGTAATGCCAGTGCGGCGTCAGCCAGTGCTTGCGGGTCGGCAATGCTCACCACGCTGCCACTTGGCCCCAATGCTTTGTCTTCTTCGTCCAAGCCTTCAATCAGTTGCCTGCACGATCCCACGTCGGTGGATACCACTGGCACACCTGCTGCATAGCCTTCCAAAATGACCAGTGGCAGGGCCTCACTGATGGATGAAAGCACCACTAGGCCAATTTGAGGCATGAGGTTTTCTACCTTTTGAAAGCCCATGAACTTCACGTGTTCTTCTAGCCCTAGGCTTGCAACTAAGTTTTGGCATTCTTGGGCGTAGGCCGGGTCTTCTTCCATGGGGCCTGCGATCCAGCCTTGTGCCCCTGGCAGGCGGTTGACGACCCGACGCATGGCGCGGATGAAGGTCTTGACGTCTTTGATGGGCACTACGCGGCCAATCAGGCACAGCACGGGCGGCGGTGTCTCAGGGCGCTGCGTGCGCAGTGGGGCAAAGCGTGCCAACTGGATGCCGTTAGCAATGTTGGTAGTGCGTTCAGCAGGGGCGCCGTCACTGATTTGGCGCTGGCGATTGGCTTCATACAGTGCCACTATCGGGTTGGCAGCGTCGTAGCAATAACGGCCCATCAATTCAAAGAACCGTATCCACATGACCCTGAAGTAAGACAGCTCAGTGGGGTCGCGCTGGAACACATTGCGGTTGTCGCGTATCCATTCGCTTTTAAGCAAGTCGATTTGGCGCTCTTTGGTGTAAATGCCGTGCTCAGACAGTATGAGTGGCAGCCCACGGGTGTTGTGCAGCATGGCCCCCAAAAAGCCGGCATACCCGGTTGATGCGCTGTGCAGTACCCGCACGGGTATCAGTGAATGTGCCACGCGGGCTAGCAACCACAAGGGCTGCAGCATGATGCGGATGGTCCAGAAATAGTCCACAAAAGAGGGGTCGGTGCAATGCTCTCGGTAGCCTTCGCAAATTAGCTCCCAGGCCTGCTCACTGTATAAAAAGTCGTCCAGTTGCAGGTTGCCGCCAGGCATCATCTCTCGGGTGATATCACGCAGCACACGCATGGTTTCTTGCTTGCTGGTGTTTGGCTGGCCCAGCATGTCCAGCGCCTCGCGCACTCTTGCAAAAATGGCTGCATCGCCTTTGCGTGGCGCGGGCAAGCCTGCCGCGTTCAGGTCGTCGTACAGGTAGTGCTCTTCAAAGTGCACCACGTTGTCGGGCAGTTCGTAGCGAAACGCTTTGTAGTCAGACCTGCGGCTGCCCAAAAACACAATGGCATAGCGGTACTGCGGGTAGGCGCGAATGATTTGATTGATCCAACTGGATACGCCACCACTGACATAAGGAAAGGTGCCTTCAAGTAGCAGCGCCACATCGGCGCTGGAGGCCTTAGGGTGGCTCATGTGGCGCTCCAGTAGTCAATCATGGGGCGTAGGCGGGGCAGAGCGCTTTCGGTGTTCAGGCGCTGCATCAACATGCGCGTGGTGGCAAAGTCACGCTGTTCAAAGCACAACTCTGCCTGGTAGGGTAACACCCGGGTAGCCGCAGCTCCCATGGACAGGGCTTTTTGGTAGCACTGCCCAGCCTCCACGCCTTGCCCCAAGCTGTGGAGCAAACGCCCGCGTTGCAGCCACAGCAGGGTGTGCGTAGGTTCAGCCGCTAGCACCATGTCGCCATAGCGCAAGGCTTCGCGCATGGCGTGCTCACGCAGGTCGCCTTGGGCCAGCTCTTGGTAAACGAGTTCCCAATACAGCTCCGCCAAGTGTTGCGCGGCTTCAAGTGCCACGGGATTGTTGGCAAGGTCTTGTTGGCCCCCAGCTGCTTGCCGCAGCACATGCAGTTCGTGGTCAATCGCACGGTTGATGCGCTGCTCTTGCGTATCAATCATTCCGTAGGCCAGCATGCGAAGGTCTTCACTGGGGTCGTTGAGAACGTTGCGCAGCAAAGGTGTGGCCACCCGGCCCGATACATATTGCAGTGCCACCATGGCGCGCAGGCGAGTGCGTACAGGTACTTCTGCATTACCCAAAAAAGACCGTAAGCCTGCTTGGCGAAACCCACCTTGTAGACGCTGGTGCAGGTCAAATTCAGGAAGCTGAACCGAGTCAAACTGACCGCTGCTGGGTTTGCTTTTGTAAAACCGCAGTATCAACAACCCGCCCAGTACACCCAAAAACCCTCCAATGGGTACGGCGTAGCTGACAAACGCGATCAGAGCCAGCACCGCGCCTTTGGGGCGCGCCTGCGAGCGCGGCAGCACCGGCAGTACAAACAATGCCAAAAGCACGCTGGCAAAGCCGTGCCCTACCAAGTAGCTGAGCAAAGCACCATCTGACTGGCTGGACATCATGGCAGGCCCAGTCCAGGCCGTCATTTCCATCAGCAGTGCAGACAGACCGAGTTTGGGGTTAAGCATGTGCGGTGGTTTGCAGGCGTTCAATCAGCTCTGCGGGCGTGATGTTTTGCACGACTAAGGTCTGGCTGAAAATGCCGGCATCAGAAAGCGTCATGTTTTCTTTTTGGGCAATCCAGCCCTCCATGCGGGCCATGAAGCCTTCTGCAGTAGATGCGTCTCCGAGCGGCATCAAAACGGCCAATACCTGTCTGCGTGGGCCTTTGATGAGCCACACCTCATCGAGCATGCGTTTAAGCCGTATGACTTGCTCTGGCAGTCCGCGCTCAATGGCGCTGGCGACAAACTCTAGGGCCACAATCACGCTGGGTACGCTGGTGGCTTGCTGCATATGCCATAGGCGCTGCAACTCAAATGCGAATTCTGTGGGGCAATCAGGCGCTTGTACTTGCAGTGGTGATGCCAATGCATGCGTTGAAAGCCCATCGGTGTAGTAGCCCAAAAGCAAATTGATGGTTTGCAGATTTTCTTCTTGTAGTGCAAAAAAAGGCATTTCCTCGATCAACAGCAAACCATAGAGGTTGCCCCCTACATCCAGCAAAGGCGCAACTACTAAGTAGTTGCTGTGCACTTCTTGAACGGTAGCTTGTGCCACATGGCACAGGCGGTGTGTTTGCAGTGCCTGTTGCACAAGGGGATCGTTGGCTTGAAGGCCAGTGGCATTGCCCAATGTGGCTTGCGATGTGGGTTGTGGTTGGTCGTTGACTACCGTGTGCAGTGTTGCTGCACTGATCTGGCAAAACTGCGCTAACAGACGCAGCAAGGCCTGTGCGTCTTTTTCCTCGTCACCAAGGCTGCGCAAGGTTTTGAGTGCGTCGCGCATCGACATGGGCCGGCCGATCAGCTCTTGCTCCAGCCGATCATGCGACAGGCGCAGCAAATAATATTGGTGCACCAAATGTTCAAGCCGCTGCTCTAAATAAAACTGGATCGTTTCTGCCCTTCGGGCGCGTGCACGCCACAGGCTCGAGAATTCGCCTACCACCATCACGGTGATGAGCCCCCCCAAAAAGTACACCTGGGGAAACTCGTTGTAGTGTCCTTGGTTTAGTCCAAGCCAACCTGCCAGCAAAACACCTGCAGCACCCAAACCCGCCAATGGGCCATAGCGCAAGGCCACAACCACAGGAGCCAGCCACGCCCAAGGAAAGTCTGCATGCGTCCACAGTGGATCGTCTTGCTGCAACTGCAAGCCCAATACCAGCGCAATCAAAGGCAGCAGCAGCGTCTCGCCCACCACCACCCAGGGGCTGGTTCCGGTTTGGGCAAGTTTGCCCAAAGGTGAGCCTGCAAACTGATTGACTTTGGGTGCAGGTGTGCCGTTTGCCGGTGTTAAGCGGCTGGCTTCGGCTGAGGGTTCAGGTGCTTGGGGTTGCATGGAGAGCGTGGGTCAACAAGTGTCAGCGTACGTCGGCAAGCCCGGAGCGCAGCAGGTCGCGAATCAGCTTTTGGGCAACAGCAGACAAGGCTTCGCGGCTCCAGCCGCTTTTGCCGCCAGCACCACTCCACAGGGTTTCACCGCTGGTCACATCCACAATACGCAGCGTTACACCAGCGGCAGGTTCACCATCAACGCCCACTTTGTAGCGCCACTCGTCTACAGCCCCCGTCAGCACATAACGCACGTTGTTTTCGCGTGCCCATGCCAGTGCCTCTTGGTAGCGTTTGCGTTCGTTGTTTTCAAACAGGGCTTCTTGCTCGTTGTTGCCTGGGTAGCGCTTGACCTTGCCTACACCTTGGGCATGCAGCAGAGCCTCTGTGATAGCTTCTGCTCGTTGGCCTGCTAGCGGGGTTTCAGTATGGTTGGCAAAAGGCAGCACAGCCCAAGTCGCTTGGCGCTCCAGAGCTGGTGCGGTGCCGCGGTCCATGGTGGAGCAGGCGGACAGCAATGCCAGCAAGCCTGCGCAGGCCAGTCGTGTGATGGATATCTTCATGACAGTGTCTCCGTGGTGTCGATCAATCGTAAATGCGGTAGAGGATGTGTATTTCGCGTGTCAGGCCGCGGGTCACACTGCCAGACTTAGCAAGTCCAGCTTTGATGCTCAAGTGGTCAGCTCCCAGCACGCTGCCTGCCATGCCCAGTTGCAGGTTGTAGCCTGGGCCTTGTTCGCTGTGCCATGTACGAGCCACACTGGCAAAAGGTTGTAATGCCCGGGTGTAGTCGCGTTCGTAACGCATATTGCTTTGCAGTTGCAGGCCATAAAACTGGAAGTTTTGGGGCAAGAAGAAATCGGGGCCTACTTGGGCATTGGGGTCTGGTAGGTAGCGTGCAAAGTCTCTATCTGCACCACCCAGGGTGGCTGGGTCGCGTCGGCTATAGCTGTGGCGGCTCCAGAACGCACCAATGTCCAAGCTTGGGCTGCCCAAGCGGTATGCATGGTTGTAGGTTAAAGCGGTGTGGTTTCCGCTGCCAACATTGGCACCGGTTTGCAGGTGGTAGCGCTCATACCATTGCTCCAACACGAATTGATCACGCGGCGTAGGCTGCAAGCGCAAACCCAGGCTTGCCCGGTCTTTCATACCACCCATGCGCAGTGCCAGGCTTTCTTGGGTGGGCAGTTGCCATCCAGCATCCATGCGCAAAGCCAAGCTGGGGAACCACTGGTATTCGTATTCCCAATGCACAGGGTTGTAGCTGCGCAGGCTTTCACGGTGCCCTAAGCGCAGAGCAGCACTGGAGCGGGGGCCACGCCAGCGCAAGGCAATGTTGAGCCCTTGTTCTGAGCTGGGGTTGCGAACTTGATCAGCACGATTGACCATGCGTTGTACATGGTCAACACGTAGCTCGAGTGACAGGCGTGAGCTCAGCGCCAGTTGCAGGCGTGCGCCCTTATCGACCTCGGTGATTCCATCAAGAACGCGGCGCACGACTTCAAGGCCTACTTGATCGCTCACTGCAAGCAGGTTTTCTGTCAGTTGCAGGTGCAGTGGGTCGTCGTGGGGTTGTTGCTCTTGGGTTTCAAAGGCTGCGCTTTGTGCCAAGTGTGTATCGCCCACGGCACGGGCTGCGTTAACGCGGTCATACCTTGGCAGGCGTTCATCAAAAGCCTCCAACAGTTGGCCAGTAGAAGCGTTGTCACGCTCCGCAAGGGCTACGGTGATATCGGCCCACAGCGGGCGGTTAGACCGCAAACTCAGACTGCGAGCATATTGCTGCCAAAGGAAGCCGCGCTCTGCGTTGTATTCACCTGCATCTTGCAGCCAGCCAATCGCCGTTTCTGCTGCCGCATTAGAGAAGTTTTTGTTGGCGTCTCTGTCGAGTCGCAAAAGCTCTCTCAGAGCTTCAAGCGCAGGGTCACCAGGGCGCTGGGTAAGCAATAGGCGTGTACGTGCAATGCGGCGCGTGGCATCCAGGCCTTCTTCGCTCAGCCATTGGGTACGCGCTGCTGACCGATCAGGGTGTTTGCCAGTGTGCGTAGCACGTGCGCGTTGCCATTCGTTTGACAGCAGGTAACGGCGCATGCGCCATGCACGGTCTGACTGCTGGTTTTGGTCTAGCGCATCGGTATAGTTCATCAGCCATAAAAAGTCATGCTGATGTGCTGCCAGGCGCGGTTGCAGGTAGCGCTGGAGCGCAACCTGGGGTTGCGAAAGGGCTTGATATGCAGACGCCAATGCGTCGTGCATTTCTTCGTCTTGGCTCCAGACAGCCTCGTGCCGTGCCAGTACTTCCCGCAGAGCAATATTGTCGTTACCGTCGATATAAAGCCATAGCAAGGCTTGCCGCATTGAGGCAGATGTGGGGGCTAGCTGCAGGCCCGTCTCAAAGTGTTTGCGTGCCAGTGCGGGACGACCGCCGTTTTGGTGGTACAGCCCAGCAAGGCGCAAAAATTCTGGGTTTTCGAGAAGTTCTTGAACGCTTTTGTCGCCGTCGCCTGACATGGCCTGCACTTTTTGAAGCAGTGGTGCAATGGCCTGCCACTGGTTTCGGCTGGCATAGAAATTCAAAGCCAACACTAGGTGTCGTGGTTGTCGGTGCTGCTCCCACGCTTTGATGCCTATCTCTGCTGCTTGCATGGGGTGGTCAGCTTGCAGCATGCGGATCAGACCGTCGTAGTCGCCGATCTCGGCTTTGCGTGAAGCAATCAAACTGCGATAGGCATCTATGGCCAGTTTTTGGCGTTGCTGGCTTTCTGCCAATTGCGCGGTCAGGCGCCAATATTCTTCGCTGGCTGGATCGCTGTTGCGCCTTGGGTCAGGTGCTTGGGCGTTCTCCAGCCACGCAAGGCCTTGTTCTGCATTGCCTTGCAGCAGCGCCAAAACAGCAGCCTCCAGCGCACGCTCGGGGGTGTTTTGCCCCGGTTGACTCAAAAGCTTGTCCCAGCTTTGCAGCGCCAACTGGGGCTCTCCTGCGCGTTGTGCCAGCCTTGCATGCATCTCGAGCAATGCTGGGTGCTTATCGTTTTGTTGCAGAAATTTCAGTGCCACCTGGGGAGTGCCCAGACGTTCTGATGTGTCAATCAGTGCCTTGATCAGCCGCAGGTCGTCAGGAGTCTTGCGTAGGCTATACAGCAGTCCGTCTTGCAGCGCCTCATCGTCAAACAAGCCGGGGGCTAGGCGCAATACGGCTTGCCATGCTTCATCTTTTTGTGTGCTGCGGGCAACCATCAGCCAGTTTTCGAGTGCTACTTCGCTACGCTGGGTCCATTCAGAGACTTGTGCCAAGCGTTCGCGCCACGCCATATCACCAGGGGCCTGGCGTACTGCCGCCCGTGCAACCAACCAAGCGTCGTCGAGGTTTTTGCTTTCTAGAAAAACCTCGTAGCCCAAGGTGTAGGTTTTGTTGTCAAACGGTAGGCGAGGGCCTTCTTGTGATGTGCGGGCTTTTTCTTTGTGGGGTGTGCCGCCATAGGTATCCGCCACTTGCCAGCGCAGGCCTTGAAGTGTCTCGGGCGTTGAAGCCCAGGCCATAGGAGTCAGTGTGGGGTGTGCTTCGTCGTTGTGCTGTGGCAGTTCCCACTGGGCCAGCATATCGGCGGCCAGTTGCTGGGCTAGGGCAATGCGCAAAAGAATGCGCATGTAACGCGCTGCCACATCAGGTTGACCTGCAGCGCGGGCCAGTTGAACCAGCATGTGCAGAACTTCTGGGTCGTCTTGCAGCGGTGGTAACTGCTCTTGTGCCAATTGCAACGCTGCCTTGGGTTGGTTGCCAGACTGCAGTGCCGCCACCGCTGAAAGGTAGTAGTTTTTGGCTTGCGCCGGGTCTGTGCTGGTTTGCCGGGCTTTGATGTACCAATCTGCTGACAGGCGGTATTGCGACACACCCAATGCATTTTGGGCTGCTTGTGCATAGACTTTGGCTTTGTTGTTGGTCGAGTTTTGACTCTGGGCGATTTGCTCGAAAAGATCCAAGCCCAGGCTGGGTTCAGTGGTTTCTAAAGCCATCTGAGCCAGCCTTAGCAGTTGCGCATCAGAAAGGTCTCTTGAAGCGAGTTGCCTGATGAGCAAAGTGACTTCTGCGGCCAGTGCGGCTTTTTGCTCGCTGTCTAGGGATGACTGTGCACGGTACTTGGTAAATGCTTGGTCGAGCTGGAGCCACAAAGGGTCGGCAGCATCATTCAAAGCGTTTTTTGCAGCCTCTTTGACGGCTTGCTCCCGTGCCTCGCGCTCTTGTAGCAAGGCTTTCAGGCGAGGGTTGTCTGGGTCGCTGCGCAACAGGTTGGCAATGTAGGCCGTGGCCAGTGCAGACCGCTCCTCCGTTTCACTGAGTCTGCGCTCTAGGTCTTGCCGGGGGTACAAAAGCCACAAGGCTCCGCCCACCAAAATAGCCAACAGGGTTGTCAGCCAATGGGGGGCAAGTATCGGGCGCTCAGCGGGTCGCGCACTTAATCTGGACTTGCGCGGATGCATCGCTTAACTGGAAGGTTTGCAGAGCAGGGGTGTTGCCTTTTGCCGCACTGCTCTTGGTGGGGGAAATGCTGCGGCCATTGGCCAGTATTTGGCAGCCATCGGTTTGTGCCAGGCTCCATTGCAAAGGGACATGAGCGCGCAGATTAAAACGTGTGAGGCTGCTGTCGGTGCCGGTCTTCAAAGACCAGTCAGAAAGGCGACCATTGGCTTCGTACAAGAAAGGCGTGTTTTGTTTTGTCGCCGCACTGGTGCGCAGTTGTGTGACTTGGTCGCTCAGGTGTGCGTAGGTGCCTTCAATACCCGAGCTATAACCCGCGACTCCCGTGCTTTGCGCAATCTGAGGTTGCCCCAGCACTGGTGGTAGGCGCAGTGTGCGCAAATGCCCAGCACCACGGATTTGCCAAGTATCGGCTTTGCGGGCAATGCTCAGACTGTGAAAGTCTTGTACTTTGCGGATGTACTCTGATGCGTACACAGGGTGCAAGGGCTGATCAAGCGCCCAGCGATACACTTTGTGCAATGCCAGAAGGCCAGCACGTTTGGTCGCTGAGTAGGTGTGGTAATAAATGCCCACTGGTTTGATGCGCCGGGGTTCATTGGTCATCTGGAACGTTTCCAGCACACGCTCAAACCCGTAAAAAGGGCCAGTCCACAGATTGGTGTAAATGTTTTCGTTGGTGATGGGGGCGTAGACCTGCAAGTAGCCTTGTTTGAGGATGCCATGTGCGCCCACTGCCGTCAGCGATGGTGTGGCCCGGCTGATGAAGGTATCGCCGCCATTCATGTTCAAAATGCCAGCCTCATCTGCAATTTTGAGGGCCTCTGCATTGGGCGCTGTATCGCCTGACCACAACAAAATCTCAGACCGCTTGCCCTGTGGCACCAGCTTGCTGTTGATGTAGTTGGTGGATCCAACGATTTCTCTGTGCAGGTCAAATGTGTAGCCGGGCAGCGCAAGGTTTCTGGCTGCATCTGGGTTTTCTAGGAACAAACCATGCTTGACGGTTCTGTCCCACAAAAAGGGATGCCCATAGGTGTGGCTTGCCGGTTCGATGTGCGGCAGGCGGAACATGCGTTTGGCGATGTCTTCCAGCGCAGCGCTTTTTTGTGCAAAAAGGCCATGGGAGGCCGTTTCGCCTTCAACAACTGACATGGTTTGGGGTATGCGGTATTTCTCAAGTACTTCTTTGAGCAAAACCTCTGCCGCAAGCGGTGAGCCAGCGAACTCTGCTCGGGAACCAAAACCATCACCATCAATGTGTGCCAGCAGTAGACGGCGGCCGTTTTCGGTGGTGATGTCGGGTATTGGGATGGCTGGCAGTTGCAGCGCTTGCGCCAAAAAGTCGAACGGATTGACAACCCAGCGTGACTGCTCTGTGCCCGGTAAGTCCAGAACCGCGAAAGGGTCTAGCACAAACCCACCCCAAGGCATCAAGGCGGCGCCTACGTAGCGCTGGCCTTTTTGGTCTTGCAGTTCTAGTAAAACCTTGGTCTCTTTGGTGCCGGGCGTGATACGCACGGGAGAGAATTCCAAACCAACCGGTTTGACGGGAGATTCAAATCCCATCATGGCGGTTTGCTGTACTGGCGTCATAGCACCATTTGGGGCAGGCACATCCGCTTGAATGCCCCATTGTTTGGCCCAATTGCGGTCAGGCTCAAAACCAAAATCACCCAATACGGCCACTGGCATGCTTTCGGTCATGCGGGCTTGCAGCCAGGTGCTCAGGGTCTTGCCTTGCGCGGCGGGTGCGTAGCCAGACATCCAAATGACGATGCCCGCATAGCGGTCGCGTGCAATACCACTGGGCAGGGGCTGTCGTAGGTCTGCGTACTCCACGACATAGCCCATGTGGTTCAAGGGCATTTGTGCGAAGCGATGCGCGTTGGAGTAGTTGAGTGCAGGCGATTCATCGCCGTTGTAAATCATCAAAATGCGTCTGGGAACCAGCTCAACGCTGCTGATACCCACGGTGCCCACATCAGCGTCTGTCACCCAGGGAATAAATCCATCTGCCTCAATGCGCCGCGCGGTTTGGCGTGTCAATGCCCGGTCGGTCGCAGGGGTATAGTCGATGACAAGCGCTGGCAGGCCCATTTGCTGCACCTGGCGCAATTTGTCTGTCAGCCACTGCCTGTCTGCGGGCGGTACTTCTTCGTACCGTCGACTGCTTGCGTTCCAGCGCCGGTAGAGTGACTCTGCCGCCACCATTTGCACTTTGCCCGAAAGCTTGGGCAAAACATCAAATCCCCGGTTAAAGATCAACTGAATACCTGGGAAGCGCTCGTGCAGTGTGTTGATCACACGCACCAAACCTGCTTGCTGGGCGGCTTCGTCAAATTGGGCCGCGAGGCGGTAAGAGTCGAGTGTGTCGAGAAAGAACCCTCTGTAACCTTGTGCCCATAAAGGGCCAATCACACGGTCTGCAAAAAAGGCGGGCCAAGTAGGTGCCGATTGGTCTATCACCTCAGAGTCCCAATCGCCATTGCGCGCCAAGCGCCACGCAGCGGGCATATCGGCGTAGTAGGGGCGAGTGCGCTGCACCTCGGTCACGGAGGCATAGGCATACAGCTGGCTGTGGGGTTTTTGCTGGCGAAACCGTTCTGGGTTGTGGCCGTGACCCGGTTCGACCACCACAATGTCAAACGCTTGCAAGTCATCGAGTGGTGGATTGGCGCCATAGTGCAGCGCTACGGTGGGTGCCCCCCATGCCGCAGTGGTTAGCAAACAAAACACCATCCACAGAACCGCTCGGCATGCCTGAAGGCAGGGCCTGAAGGTATCAATTTTCTGTGCGAACATGGAGGTGCTTGCTGAGCGGCAATCAAAAACGCGCCGTTTAGTGGCGCTGCACCAAAAAGCCCAATGACTCAGTGGATCCGTTGACTGAGGCATGTGGGGCCATAAGAAAGGCGTTACTCGTGATACTCGTGACAGGCGGGGCTGGATTCATTGGCTCACATACATGCGTGGCTTTGGCAAGCGCAGGCATGCAATTTGTTGTTTTAGATAATTTTTGCAATAGCCACCCCAACGTAATGGGCCGTTTGGCCCAAATTAACGCCGCTCCCGTGGCTTTGGTGCAGGGCGATGTGCGCAATGCACCCTTGTTACACCAAATCTTCTCTGATTATCCCATCGAAGCCGTTATCCACTTTGCTGCGCTGAAGTCGGTGGGGGAGTCTGTGGAGCAGCCGTTGTCTTATTACGACAACAATGTAGCGGGCACCGTAGCCTTGTTGCAAGCGATGGACGCTGCGCACGTGCGCACCCTGGTGTTTTCATCTTCAGCCACGGTGTATGGCGACCCTGACACCTTGCCCATACGCGAGGATTTCCCGTTGTCAGCCACCAACCCTTATGGCCGCACCAAGCTCATGATGGAGCAGGTGTTGGCGGATGTGGATGCGTCTGCCCCAGGGTGCTGGCGCATTGCCCGGTTGCGCTATTTCAACCCAGTGGGTGCCCACGAGAGCGGGTTGATCGGAGAAGACCCCCAAGGGGTGCCCAACAATTTAATGCCCTACGTGGCCCAAGTGGCGGCAGGCCAGCGCGAAACCCTGCAAATTTATGGCAACGACTACCCCACGCCCGACGGCACGGGTGTGCGCGACTACATCCACGTATGCGACTTGGCACAAGGGCATGTGGCGGCACTGCAGTACCTTAAAGACCACCCGGGTTTGCTGACCGTGAATCTGGGCACTGGCAAGCCCACATCGGTGCTGGAAATGGTGCATGCCTTTGAGCGTGCCAGTGGCCGCCCAGTGCCGCACCGCGTTGTAGCGCGCCGCCCTGGCGATGTGGCCTCTTGCTGGGCTGACCCCTCCTTGGCGCAGCGCTTGCTTGGTTGGAAGGCGCAGAATGGCATTGACCGCATGTGCGAGGACGCTTGGCGTTGGCAGGCGGCGGCGGGGCAAAAAACAGGGTAGGCACCTACGTTTCGGTTTATTGTCTTCAGGCGTCCAGTCAACCTACTCTGACGGCTGTGGCAATTGAGGGCGTACCTGACTGGTCAATTACAAAAACCCAATACACCCCGGCTGGCAGGATCGAGGTGTTTTGAGATACGTTGACCGTTATGTTCTTTCCATTCTGAGCAAAATTCGCTGCGAAGAATGTCTGTCCCATGGATGTTTGATGGGTTACCGCGCCTGTTCGAATCAACGCAACACTTTTGACGGATACGTTGTCTTTGAGTACCAGGCTAATGGCTGCGCGATCATCGGTGCCGATTCGTCCCCAGCTTTCAATGGTGGGGCGCGTTTTGGGTATCCCCTGGCTGTTGAACAGATAAGGCGGATAAAAAATCTCTGCTTGTGTTTGGGTTGGGCGTGTACTGCCCATTGTGATGACGGTAGCGTCTGGTAGCAGCGCCGCAGTGGTGTGGTAACCGCGACGCAAACTGGCCGAAGACATGGTTTTCCAACCCTTGGACTTGACCCAAAGTTCAGCGTCTAGGAAATGGGACGGTTGATCTTTACCATCTGTTCCACCTGTGGCAAGGACAGAGCCATCGGGGAGGGTTGTGAGCTCGTGGTAAGTACGCGCACGGACCATGTTTGCGGCGTTTGCAACTTTCACGCGTGACTCCGAAAACTCCACAATACGCGTGGATTTGTCGCCAAGTCTGTTACCCCGACTACCAGCTACCAGATAACTGTTAGCGCCTATGGATGCCATGGGGCCGCTTGGAATGTCGGCTTCTTTGTTCAGGGTTTGCACAGTCCCCCGCCCTGTGGTGGTCAGCAAATAAGGCGCACCCTCATTGCGGCTGAGAACCACCAATTTATTGTCTGCCACCTTGACGGACCGAGGGTAGCTAAAACCAGCAGCGCTCAGGTCGGCGCGGTCTAGCACCCTTGTCTCACCAGTTCTGGTGTTGACAACTTCAGGAAACGCGACCGGCTTGCCTTTGTCGTCCAAGCCGCCGATGACCACCACCCGGCGGTCGTTCAGCATCACGTTGGTGGGGTACCACCGCGAAAAAGCCAAGTTACCCGGCATTTTTTGTAGTTTAGTTTGGCCTTTTGAATAAGTGGCAAAAAGATTTGCTCCGGTGTAGCGCGGAGAGTCGTCATTTTCATCTTTGTCGACTGGGAAGCTGGAAGTGCCACCTGTTAATAAAACGCGCCCATCGGGGAGGTTGATATTGCCAGTGCAGAAACTGCCCACGTCGATGGCCTCTGGAAACACAGAAAAGCTTTGCCCTGGTGACAACGTGGCAATACTAAAGCTTTTGGTATTGGCCGTGGAGTTCTCTACATGAGCGCCGTAATACATCATTTGCCCGTCTGAGAAAACGTTTAAATGGATACCTACAAGACCGGTCTCGATGGGGCTGGACCACAAGCCATTGCTGGCTGCATTGGCTGTTGCTGCAGGCACATACCCCAGCGCGGGCATGTTGGGTGTAATTTTGACCGCGGATGAATTTATTTTTTCTAAAACATGGCCTGAATCCGACTCTATTTTTATCGATGCATCCATTAAATCAACTTCATTTTGACTTGATGATTCGGTGCTCGATAACGCTGAATTATTTTCTGAGCCTCCACATGCTGTAATAAGGCATACGATTGCAAGCGATAAGAAGATATTTTGATTGAGTGACATATTTTAAAAATTGACAGGGGCTGTATAAAAGTTAATTTGGTGAATCTGGTGGATGGTTTGCGGCAAAAACTGCCACGCAGGTGCGACCAGCTCAGGGCTTTTTCATCAGTGATCCATCAAGTCAGAATCTGGCTGCACTGCTGGTGTGCGCGCGCTTGATGGATACCGTGTTTTTTGCTGGGGAGTGCCCCACAAGGCTGGGTATCTTAAGAATGCGGGGCCAGTCAAAGCAGGGCGGTGCCCTGTGGTATCTTGCCCGCATGTTAGCCAAACGCATCATCCCTTGCCTGGACGTGACCGGCGGTCGCGTTGTCAAAGGCGTTAATTTTTTAGAGCTGCGCGATGCAGGCGACCCTGTTGAAATCGCAGCCCGTTACAACACCCAAGGTGCTGACGAACTGACCTTCTTGGACATCACGGCGACCAGCGATGGGCGTGATTTGATATTGCCCATCATTGAGGCGGTAGCCAGCCAAGTATTTATTCCGTTGACGGTAGGGGGCGGAGTGCGCACGGTCGATGATGTGCGCCGCCTGCTCAATGCGGGCGCTGACAAAACCAGTTTCAACTCTGCCGCCATTGCCAATCCTGATGTCATCAACGCAGCATCCGACAAATACGGCGCCCAGTGCATTGTGGTGGCCATCGATGCCAAACGCCGCACTCCCGAAGACGCACAACGCACCGGCTCCAACGGACAGCCCATAGGCCCCGGCTGGGATGTTTACAGCCATGGCGGGCGCAAAAATACCGGTTTAGACGCTGTGGCGTGGGCCACAGAAATGGCCCGCCGGGGCGCCGGAGAGATTTTGCTGACCAGCATGGACCGTGACGGCACCAAAGCCGGCTTTGACCTGGCCTTGACCCGTGCTGTGAGCGACGCTGTCAGCGTGCCAGTGATTGCATCGGGCGGCGTGGGCAATTTGGAGCACCTGTGCGATGGCGTGCAGCAGGGCGGTGCTGATGCAGTGCTGGCGGCCAGTATTTTTCATTACGGTGAATACACCGTGGGGCAAGCCAAGCAGCGCATGGCTGAACGCGGCATTCCCGTACGCTTGTGATGTAAATGCTATTAAAGATATAGCAATAAGTGCTTGATTTACTAAGGCATAAGGCCAAAAACACTTAAAAACTGCTGTTTCAAGCCTTGTAGAGCCTGTTTTGGAGGCTCGTACAGCGGCATGAGGCAACCCAACCACCGACAATCAAAACATGAACTGGCTCAACGAAGTGAAATGGGACGCGCAGGGCTTGGTGCCCGTGATTGCGCAAGAGCAGGCCACGGGCGATGTGCTGATGTTTGCCTGGATGAATCGCGAAGCGTTGCAAAAAACCGCAGAGCTGGGCCGCGCGGTGTATTTCAGCCGCTCGCGCGGCAAGCTGTGGTTCAAGGGCGAAGAATCCGGCCATGTGCAAACCGTGCATGAAATCCGCCTTGATTGCGACAACGATGTGGTTTTGCTCAAGGTCACCCAGCTCGGGCATGAGCCTGGCATTGCCTGTCACACCGGGCGGCACAGCTGTTTTTTCAGCGTTCTCAAAGACGGTGCTTGGCAAGCGGTAGAACCCGTGCTCAAAGACCCTGAATCCATTTACAAATAAACACCATGACCAGCACCACAGCCTCTAGCGAGGGCGCCTTGGCCCGTTTGGCCGCTACCATCGAAAGCCGTAAGCCCGCCCATGGCGGCAACCCCGACACCAGCTATGTGTCGCGCCTGCTGCACAAAGGCCCCGATTCCTTCCTGAAAAAAATTGGTGAAGAAGCCACCGAGGTGGTCATGGCCGCCAAAGATGCCGACCATGGCGGCGACCCGCACAAAATCGTCTGCGAAGTGGCAGATTTGTGGTTCCACTCCATGATTGCCCTGGCCCATTACGGCCTGACCCCGGCAGATGTGGTGGCTGAGCTGGAGCGCCGAGAAGGCACCAGTGGCATTGAAGAAAAAGCCCTGCGCAAAGCCCTTGACCGCGCGGCCCAAGAGCAGCCTCAGGGCTGAACAACCCCCGTTTGCAACTGTTTGCGCCATCCACTTTGCCTGTGCCTAAACCACCCCCATTGACTCCCCTGAATCTGGCCCTGCAAGGAGGCGGCTCGCATGGCGCTTTGACCTGGGGTGTGCTGGATGCCTTGCTTGAGGACGGTAAATGGTGTTTGGACGGCATCAGTGGCACCAGCGCAGGCGCCATGAATGCCATGGCCGTAGCACACGGCTTTGCCCAAGCAGCGCTGCAACACACCGATGCACAAGACGCCCACGCAGCCGGCTGCGCCCAGGCCCGCAAAACCCTGGCACGTTTTTGGGAAGGGGTGGGCACCCTGGGCAGTTTGATGTGGGGTGTACCCACAGGCAATGCCAACCCTTGGGCCGCGGTCATGGCGCAGTGGTTTTCGCCCTACCAAACCAACCCTTTGGGCATCAACCCGCTGCGCAGTTTGCTCGAGCGTGAAATCGACTTTTCTGCCATTGCCGCGGTACAAAAAGGCAAGGGCAAGGCGCCACTGAGCGCCATGCCCAAGGTATTTGTGTGCGCCACCAATGTGCGCACAGGGCGGGGCGAGATTTTTAGTGGCAGCCGCTTGAGCGCAGATGCTGTCATGGCATCCGCCTGCCTGCCCTTGGTGTTTAAGGCGGTGGAGATCAAAGGCGACTACTACTGGGACGGTGGGTATTCTGGCAACCCCGCCCTGTACCCGCTGATCTACCAAACCAATGCCTGCGACATTTTGCTGGTGCAGATCAACCCCATTGAGCACACCGACCTGCCCGATACCGCTGCCGAGATCATGGACCGCATCAACGAGGTCACTTTCAACGCCAGCTTGCTGGGCGAGTTGCGCGCCATAGACTTTGTGCGCCGCCTGCTGGCGCAAGGCAAGCTTGACCCAGGCCGCTACAAAAGTGTGCGCATGCACCGCATTGATGGAGGCGCAGCCCTGCACGGCTATGGTCCCGACACCAAAATGCGTGCCGACATCGTGCAATTGACCACCTTGTTTGCACGCGGACGCGATGCGGCCCGCCAATGGATGAGCGACCACCGAGCCGATGTGGGGGTGCAGTCCACCCTGCATCTAGGAGAAAATCGCAGCTGATGGCAAATATTGCGCCACTATGCACGCATTGAGTTGGCTAAAACAGCTTTTAAAACTGGATATCAACAAGTTTCGCCATGCACGACGACAACTGTATTTTTTGCAAAATCATCGCCGGCCAGATCCCTTGCCGCAAAGTCTATGAAGACGATGAAATTTTTGCCTTTCATGACATCAACCCTTGGGCGCCGGTGCATTTTTTGATGGTGCCCAAGCTGCACATTGCATCCATGGCCCAGCTGACGCCCGAGCACGCAGCCTTGATGGGGTGCATGATGACCTTGGCACCGCGCCTGGCCATGGAGCAGGGCTGCAACCCATATCCAGAAGGTGGTTTTCGCATCATTGCCAACACCGGCCTTGAAGGCGGGCAAGAAGTGCACCATCTGCACCTACACGTCATCGGTGGCCCGCGCCCTTGGCTCAAAGGGTAAACGGGGTTGGGGTGTTGCAGCGCAGACCCAAGGGATTGACTGAGAGGCCCCTTCAGGTGCCCGTACTGGTAAAAGTGGTGTTGCAAGGGATCTGACAGCCCTGGGGCACCCGGCGACTAAAATCAATCGACATTCTTTTAGGAGATTCTCATGGGTGGCTTGTCTTGGATACATTGGGTCGTAGTCCTGATCATCGTGGTGCTGGTCTTTGGCACCAAAAAGCTGCGCAATCTGGGCTCCGACCTGGGTGGCGCTGTCAAAGGCTTCAAAGATGGCATGAAAGAAGGTGGCACTACTGAGTCAGCCGCGGCCCCCACACCGCCAGCAGGCCAGGTTGCCCACAGCGAGGCGGCTGAAAAGACCACCATCGACGTGGAAGCCAAGCAAAAAAGCTAAGGCTGAATAGGCACCTACGGCATGATTGATATCGGCTTGTCCAAACTGGCACTGATCGGCGTGGTGGCGCTTGTCGTCATCGGCCCTGAGAAGTTGCCCCGCGTGGCGCGCACCATTGGCACCCTGCTGGGCAAGGCGCAGCGCTATGTGTCCGACGTCAAGGCCGAGGTCAACCGATCTATGGAGCTGGAAGAGCTACGCAAACTCCAGTCCACCATGCAAGATGCCGCCAAGGGTGTAGAGCAATCCATCCACAACACAGCGGCAGACCTGGAAAAAGACTGGTCTGACGTTACCCGCGCCGAAGACTCCGCCAGCGTGATGGACGCCCTGAACGCCACCATCATCCCCGCTTACAAGCACCCGGGCAAAAACTGGCGCCTTAAAAGGGGCGCTACGCCGCAGTGGTTCAAGGCCCGTGCGGGCGTTCGCACCAAAGCGTTGTCGGGTGCAGCCCGTGTGGCGCGTTACCGCCCCCGCAAGTTCCACGGATAAGCCTGTCCCGTTTAGCGAGCCCCCCGCGCCTGTGCCTGACGCGATGGTTTATTTACTGCACCCACCTCTGCCCCATGTCTGACGCCAAAAATACCCCCGACGAACTGGCCGGCACCGAGCAGCCCTTTGTGCAGCACCTTATCGAGCTGCGCGACCGTTTGCTGTATGCCATTGCAGGTGTGGGGCTGGCTGCCATTGTGCTGGCTATCTGGCCTGGGCCCAATGGCTTGATTGACTTGATTGCCCAACCCATTCGGGCCCATATGCCGCCTGATGCCAAATTGATTGCCGTTGGGGTGTTCAGCCCGTTTTTTGTGCCCCTGAAGGTGCTGATGCTGGTGGCCGTGTTGGCAGCCTTGCCTTGGCTCATGTACCAAGCCTGGGCTTTTGTGGCCCCCGGTTTGTACAGCCACGAGAAAAAATTTGCCTTGCCCCTCATCGTGTTTGGCAGCCTGCTTGCCTACACCGGCATTGGTTTTGTGCAGTTTTTTGTGCTCGACCGCATGTTTGAGTTCATTCAGCGCTTTACCCCCGAAAGCGTTGCCGCCACCCCCGACATTGCCTCGTATGTAGAGGCCATTTTGTCGCTGTACCTGGCCTTTGGCCTAGCGTTTCAGGTGCCCATTGTGGTCATGTTGCTGGCCCGCATGAACATGGTCAGCATCCAAAAGCTCAAAGACTTTCGGGGCTACTTTATTGTGGTGGCTTTCGTCATTGCAGCCGTCGTCACCCCGCCCGATGTGATCTCACAACTCGCTTTGGCCATACCCATGTGCATCTTGTACGAGCTGGGTATTTGGGCGGCACAGGTGTTCATTCGCCACACCCAGGCACCGCCAGACCCGGCTGACCCGCCTGTGGCGTGATGGGCCTGGGGGCACAAAATCCAGACGTAGTTGAAAGCCCTGCAAAAACAAAAAGCCCTTGACGGGCTTTTTGTTCTTTCGAGGCCTAAATCACGTCTATCGCATGCTGTTAATCGTGTGTTTGCTACTTAATTGGTAGCATTATTTTTGCGGGTTTTCTGCTGCCCAAGGGCTTTATCAGCGCTGCGTACCCGGGTGAGGCCGTGGCTTGGGTCGTACCCCAGGGCTGATTTGCAGCTGCAAGGTGTCCTTGCCGCGTTGCACTTCAAACGGTGCTTCGGTGCCGGGCTGCAGGCCTGCCACGGCGGTCAGCAGTTCTGACACGTTGCCTACGGCCTTGCCTTGCACTTGCACGATCACATCGCCCGGCTGCATGCCACCTTGCGCGGCTGGGCCGTCTTGTAGTACGCCGGTAATGATGACGCCCTTGTCGGTTTTGACGCCAAAGGTTTCTGCCAGCTCGGGGGACAGATCGTTAGGCTCTACGCCAATCCAACCCCGGGTGACCCGGCCGTCTTTGACGATGCCGTCTAGCACCATGCGTGCGGTGGATACCGGAATGGCAAAGCCAATGCCCATGCTGCCGCCAGAGCGCGAGTAAATCGCGGTGTTGATGCCCAAAAGGTTGCCATTGACGTCTACCAGCGCGCCGCCAGAGTTACCGGGGTTGATGGCCGCATCGGTCTGGATGAAGTTCTCAAACGTATTGATGCCCAACTGGCTGCGCCCCAAGGCACTGACGATGCCGCTGGTGACGGTTTGGCCCACGCCAAAAGGGTTGCCAATGGCAAGAACCTGGTCGCCCACTTCTAGCGAGTCTGAATTGCCCAGCGCAATCACGGGCAGTTTGTCGAGCGTGATGCGCAAAATGGCCAGGTCGGTCTCGGGGTCGGTGCCAATAATTTTTGCCTGGGTGCGGCGGCCATCGGTCAGGGTGACTTCGATCTCGTCTGCGCCCTCCACTACATGGTTGTTGGTCAGTATGTAGCCGTCGGGGCTGATGATGACCCCGCTACCCAAACCGGTTTGTGCTTGGTTGCCCTGGTTACCAAAGAAAAATTCAAACCAGGGGTCGCCGCTGCGTGGTTGGCGAACCGCCTTGCTGGTGTTGATGCTGACCACTGCCGGGGCTGCTTGCCGCGCCGCGTGGCTGAAGCTGCCGGGCACACTGCCTTCTTTGGCGGGGGCGGGCGCTTCGATCAGCGCCACCCCAGCGCCAGAGCGCACGGCACCGCGTTTGATCCAGTCGGGCTGCAAAGTAGCAACCACAAAATAGGCCGCGACCAATACGGTCACAGTTTGTGCAAACAAGAGCCAAAGACGCTTCATGATGAAAACAGTGGTTGGGGGTGATGGCAGAGCAAGTGATTGTCCACTACTGCCTCACAGGTAGAGGTAACCCAACACATATAGGGCCATGCCAACGGGCGACAATACCCCCATGCCGACACCCACCACCCGATTGCAAGTGCAGCAGGCGCTTGATGCCATGCTGCAGCCCGAGCGTTTTAAGGACTACGGCCCCAATGGCCTGCAAGTTGAGGGCAAACCAACCCTGCGCCGCATTGTGAGCGGCGTTACTGCCAGTCTGGCGTTGATTGACGCCGCCATTGACCAGGGGGCAGACGGCATCATCGTGCACCACGGCCTTTTTTGGCGGGGGCAAGATGGACGCGTGACAGGCTGGATGAAACAACGCCTGCAACGCTTGCTGGCCCACGACATCAACCTGTGGGCCTACCACCTGCCGCTGGATGCCCACCCCCAATGGGGCAACAACGCCCAACTGGGGCAACTGTGGGGCTGGCAGGCCGACGTGCGCTTTGGCGAGCAAGACTTGGGCTTTTGCGCCAGCGCCCCATACCCCCACGTCAAGGCATTGGCCGACCATGTTGCCGCCACCTTGGGCCGCCCTGTCACTTTGGTGCCCCCCAATGCGCCTGCAAGGCCCATCACCCGCGTGGCGTGGTGCTCAGGCGGCGCGCAAAGCTATTTTGAAGCCGCCATTGCAGCCGGGGCCGATGCCTTCATCACGGGGGAAATCTCTGAACCCCAAGCCCACTTGGCCCGCGAAACCGGTGTTGCGTACATCGCCGCAGGCCACCATGCCACGGAGCGTTATGGCGCCCCTGCCGTGGCCGCCCAAGTGGCCGCAGCGCTGGGGCTAGAGCACCACTTCATTGACATCGATAACCCTGCTTGAATGAATTGCTCCATGCATATTGCTATTTATTTGATAGCTAATGATGCTTGTTTTACTAAGGCATAGTGCCAATTTGGCTTGAAATTTCTGTTTTAACCCCCTTTATGAGCACTTTCACAGCCCCTGGAGCAGCCGCGCAGCCTGTACGGCCCATCGCCATCACCCAGGGCGACAGCGCAGGCATAGGCCCAGAAACGATTGCTATAGCTTTTCGTGACGCGCCCCAGGATGTGCAAGGCTGCTTTGTGGTGGGCGATGTCGCCACCATGCGCCGCGCTGCGCAGTGCATCGCCGCCGCAGGCCAGCCCGCTTTGCCTGTGGCAGTCATTGAACACCCTGCCCAGGCAGCCGAAGTGCCGCCTCGCTGCATTCCCGTCCTGCCATTGCCCGGCTTGCCGGGCCCTCAGCCCTGGGGACAGGTCAGCGCCCAGGCAGGCCAAGCTGCCGCTGCCTGTGTGGTGTGGGCCGCCCAGGCCGCCTTGCGCCAAGACGTAGGGGCAGTGGTGACTGCGCCCCTGCACAAAGAGGCGCTTTCTGCTGCGGGTATCAGCTACCCAGGCCACACCGAGCTTTTACAGGCCCAAGCTGCTGCTTTTCACGGCGTAGCGCCCGCTGCTATGCCCGTGCGCATGATGCTGGCCAACGACGAATTGCGCACGGTTTTGGTCAGCATCCACATGGCGTTGCGCGATGCCATTGCAGCTGTCACCATCGATGCGGTGCTGCAAACCTTGCACATCACCCATGTAGCCTTGCAGTACAGCCTGGGCCGCGTGCCGCGCATTGCGGTGGCGGGGCTCAACCCCCACGCAGGCGAGGGCGGTTTATTTGGTACAGAAGAAATCACCACCATTGCCCCGGCGATTGCTCAGGCCCGCCAGCAAGGGCTGGACGTGCAAGGCCCCTTTCCGCCCGACACGGTTTTTATGCGAGCCCGCAACACCCCAAGCCACCCCGGCGCGTTTGACGTGGTGATTGCGATGTACCACGACCAGGGTTTGATTCCGGTGAAGTACTTAGGGGTAGAGCAGGGCGTGAACGTCACGCTGGGCTTGCCTTTTGTGCGCACCAGCCCCGACCACGGTACCGCTTTTGACATTGCTGGCAAAGGGCTGGCAGATGGCCGCAGCTTGTTGGCCGCCATCAAAATGGCCCGGAAGTTGGCTGCTTGAGCGCAACGCAGGCGCTCCGTGTTCTCACCCAAGCGCCAAGACGTCCTTAGCGCTTAAGGCTGTCGCGTATCTCGCGCAACAGCACAATGTCTTCAGGCGTAGGTGCGGGCGCAGCGGCTGGTGCCGGGGCTTCGCGCTTGAGCCGATTGATCTGCTTGATCATCATGAAAATGATGAAAGCCAAAATCACAAAATTGACCGCCACAGTGATGAAGTTGCCATAGGCAAAAACGGGCACACCTGCTTTTTTCAGGGCATCCAGCGTCATGGCGGTGCCAGCGGGCACTTCGCCCAAAACCAAGAACAAGTTGGAAAAATCCAACTTCCCAAACACCAAGCCCACCACGGGCAAGATCAAATCTGACACCACTGAATCCACGATCTTGCCAAATGCGCCGCCAATGATGACGCCCACAGCCAAGTCAATCACATTGCCTTTGACGGCGAATTCCCGGAACTCTTGCAGCATGCCCATGAAAACTCCCTTGTTCGATGTGTTCAAAAGTTCCGCAGTATTGCCTAGTGCGTTGCTATGTCAAGCAAACATCTGCCGGGTGGAGTTGTTTCCGTCCGCTACAATCGCGGGCTGACCCAAATCTAGCGATGTTCATCGAGGATTCCCATGAGTGACACTCCCACCGACTCCAGCAAACGGACTTGGCTGATCGCCTCCGGCTGTGTTGGCGCAGCAGGCGGCTTGGCCGCAGCCGTTCCCTTCGTGAGTTCGTTTCAGCCCTCCGAAAGGGCCAAAGCTGCTGGTGCAGCTGTTGAAGTGGACATCTCTGACCTCAAGCCAGGCCAGCGCATCACCGTCGAGTGGCGTGGTAAACCTGTGTGGATCATCAAGCGCACCCCCGAGCAATTGGCCGAACTGGCTGGCTTGGATGGTTTGTTGGCTGACCCCAAGTCTGAGCGCAACCCCAAAGAGTTGACTCCTGAGTACGCTCGCAACCCCAGCCGTTCCATCAAGCCCGAAATTTTGGTGGCCGTTGGTATTTGCTCCCACTTGGGTTGCTCCCCTGTGGACAAATTTCAACCTGGTGCCCAGCCCTCGTTGCCAGACGATTGGAAGGGCGGCTTTTTGTGCCCATGCCACGGCTCTACGTTTGATATGGCAGGCCGTGTGTACAAAAACAAGCCCGCACCTGACAACCTCGAAGTACCTCCCCACATGTATGTCTCCGATACGCGCTTGCTTATCGGTGAAGACAAAAAGGCTTGAAGGAGCACACCATGGCTGAATTCAAGGAAATTTCTCCCAACGCTCCTGTGGGCGCGCAGGTTACCAACTGGCTGCAAAACCGTTTTCCAACGGCGTTTGATGCTTACCGCGTCCACATGGCGGAGTACTACGCGCCCAAGAACTTCAACTTCTGGTATATCTTTGGCTCTCTGGCCCTTTTGGTGCTGGTGATCCAAATCGTCACCGGTATTTTCTTGGTCATGCACTACAAGCCCGATGCCAATCTGGCTTTTGCCTCGGTTGAGTACATCATGCGCGACGTGCCGTGGGGCTGGCTGATTCGCTATATGCACTCCACAGGCGCATCTGCCTTCTTTGTGGTGGTTTACCTGCACATGTTCCGTGGCCTGATGTACGGCAGCTACCGCAAACCGCGTGAGTTGGTCTGGATTTTTGGTTGCGCCATCTTCTTGTGCCTGATGGCCGAGGCCTTCATGGGCTACCTGCTGCCATGGGGCCAAATGTCTTACTGGGGCGCCCAAGTGATCGTTAACCTGTTTGCGGCCATTCCGTTTGTGGGTCCAGACCTTGCGCTGCTTATCCGTGGTGACTATGTGGTGGGCGACGCCACCTTGAACCGCTTCTTTAGCTTCCACGTCATCGCAGTGCCTTTGGTGCTGTTGGGTTTGGTTGTGGCGCATTTGTTGGCCCTACACGATGTGGGCTCCAATAACCCTGACGGCATTGAAATCAAGGGCCCCAAGGCCCCCAAAGACGCCAACGGTAAGCCACTGGACGGTATTCCCTTCCACCCTTACTACACCGTGCACGACATCTTTGCGGTCAGCATGTTCTTGATGGCATTCACGGCTGTGGTGTTCTTTGCTCCTGAATTTGGCGGCTACTTCCTTGAGTACAACAACTTCATCCCGGCCGACCCGCTCAAGACCCCTGCCCACATTGCACCTGTGTGGTACTTCACGCCGTTTTACTCCATGCTGCGCGCTATCACGACAGAGATGATGTATGTGCTGGTGGCATGCGCGGTACTGGGTGCTGTTTTGGCGGTGTTCAAGTCCAAATTGCCCACCATCTTCAAGGGCGCCGTCGTTGGCGGTACCGTGGTTCTGTGCGCACTTATGCTTTCCATTGACGCCAAGTTCTGGGGCGTTGTGGTCATGGGTGGTGCAGTCATCATCTTGTTCTTCTTGCCTTGGCTAGACCACAGCCCTGTCAAGTCCATTCGCTACCGTCCTGACTGGCACAAGTACCTGTACGCAGTGTTCGTTATCAATTTCCTGATCTTGGGTTACTTGGGTGTACAGGCTCCATCGCCGATTGGCGAGCGCGTTTCTCAGGTGGGCACATTGTTCTACTTCGGTTTCTTCTTGTTGATGCCTTGGTGGAGCCGCTTGGGTGAACCCAAGCCCGTGCCTGATCGCGTCACCTTCGTTGCCCACTGAGCGGTGGAGATCTACAGACCATGAAAAAAATCCTACTGACCTTGGTCGCGGCGCTTGGCTTGGTTGCTGGCACTGCCCACGCGGCTGGCGGCAACACCATCCCTTGGGATGAAGCACCTACTGATGTGACCGACTTGTCATCGCTACAAAACGGTGCCAAGGTGTTTGCCAACTACTGTCTAAACTGTCACTCTGCGGCGTTCATGCGTTTTAACCGCCTGCGTGACATTGGCCTGACCGACCAAGAAATCAAAGACAACCTGCTCTTTACCACTACCAAAGTGGGCGAGACCATGAAGGCTTCGATCAACCCTGCGGAAGCCAAAGAATGGTTCGGTGCCAACCCGCCTGATCTGACCGTCATCGCCCGCTCACGTGCTGGCAAGAACGGCTCGGGTGCTGACTACCTGTACACCTTCTTGCGTACTTTCTACCGCGATGAAACCAAAATCACAGGCTGGAACAACCTTGCCTTCCCTAGCGTGGGTATGCCCCATGTGCTTTGGGAGTTGCAAGGCGATCGTCGTCCTGTGTTTGACGAGGTAGAAAGCCACGGCCAAAAGACCCAGGTCTTCAAAGGCTGGGAGCAAATCCGTCCTGGTACTTTGACTCCACTGCAGTACGACGAAACTATTGCGGACCTCGTTAACTACTTGCAGTGGATGGGTGAACCCGCCCAAAACACCCGCATCCGTGTGGGTGTGTGGGTCTTGATCTTCCTCGGTTTGTTTACCTTGGTCGCCTGGAGGCTCAATGCTGCCTTCTGGAAGGACGTGAAGTAATCACCGCCGATCGGCAGCACTTTTGTGGTGCTGCCCCCTTGAACAGAGTGGGCGCCTTGCGCGTCCCACTCTTTTGATTTTTAGGAGCCTCCTGCCATGATGGTGCTTTATTCGGGAACCACTTGCCCCTTTTCCCACCGCTGCCGATTTGTGTTGTTTGAAAAGGGCATGGATTTTGAAATCCGCGATGTGGACTTGTACAACAAACCCGAAGACATCAGTGTGATGAACCCTTATGGGCAAGTGCCTATTTTGGTTGAGCGTGATCTGATCTTGTACGAGTCAAACATCATCAATGAATACATTGACGAACGTTTTCCGCATCCCCAGTTGATGCCCGGCGACCCTGTTGACCGTGCCCGTGTGCGCTTGTTCCTCTTGAACTTCGAGAAAGAACTCTTTGTGCACGTCAATGCACTCGAGTCACGTGCAACCAAAGGCAACGACAAAGTTCTCGAAAAAGCCCGTGCCCACATCCGTGACCGCCTGACTCAGCTGGCCCCGGTGTTCCTTAAGAACAAGTACATGTTGGGTGACAACTTCTCCATGCTGGATGTTGCGATTGCACCCTTGCTCTGGCGCTTGGATTACTACGGCATTGAGCTGAGCAAAAACGCTGCTCCTTTGCTCAAGTATGCAGAGCGCATTTTCTCGCGGCCTGCCTACATCGAAGCGCTGACGCCTTCCGAGAAGGTCATGCGCAAGTAAAGTTAAGGCCCAACTTTTGGTTGGGCCTTTTTCTTTCAGATAATCATCCTTATGAATGCTCAGGACTCCACATCTACCCGTCCTTACCTGATTCGTGCCTTGTATGAATGGTGCACCGACAACGGCCTGACACCGTACGTTGCGGTTCGGGTAGACGAGTCTGTTCAGGTGCCACGTGAGTACGTCAATGATGGCGAGATCGTTCTCAACATCAGCTTTGACGCCACCAGCTCTTTGCAGATTGGTAACGACTTTATTGAGTTCAAGGCGCGTTTCGGCGGCAAGCCGCGCGACATCTTGGTGCCCATCAGTCGTGTACTGGCTATCTATGCACGTGAGAACGGCCAAGGCATGGCCTTTCCGGTTGTGGCTGATACCCCTTCTGTGAGCATGACAGCGCCTTTGCAGGCGGTACCCGATTCTGCAGGTGACAGTGAAGCAACGGAGCCTTTGATGCAGTTGGTTTCGACCGATGATGACGCCGATGGCCATGAACCACCACGTCCCCCGGGTACAGCAGGCGGACATGGCAAACCAGCACTCAAGCGCATCAAATAAATTGTGCAATCCTTTTTAGGAGGCACAATTTGCACGCTAGAATACGCCCCGTGCCGCTTTAGCTCAGTTGGTAGAGCACCCGCCTTGTAAGCGGTAGGTCGTCAGTTCGATTCCGACAAGCGGCACCATTCGAATCTTTTAGCCCTGCTGGGGCTTACATGCTTGAATCTTCAGGCGTATAGAGTTAATTTCCCATCCGCGACTGCGAAGATGGGCTAGAAAAGCAGGTGCCAGCTGCCTGACTTTTGCAGCAGCTGCGGCGTTTTGTACCAACAAGCACCACGAATCGCCTTCAATTGGACCTGCTTGTAGCGTTGCTTTAAGACCTGTTGGCACCAAAGCGTCGATGGCCTTGAGCATTTCAAGCGAGTTGTTGACCAACATAGACAGTCTTGCCAGTGTGGGCGACTCTTCGCTGGCCTGTTGTAGTGTGACTGCGTAGTGGCGGCGTTGCATACAAAGGCGTTTAACTCACAGGAGTGCAGATGCATCTGATTATCACGGACGCAAGAATGGCTCGCAGCAAAGCCATCCATCTTTCGGGTTTGCGCTTGCTACTGGGCGCTCTTGCAGTCAGCGTTTTGTTGGTGGTGATGTCGATGGTCGTTTACCACTTGGTTTTTCTTAAAGGTGCACGCGAAGGTTGGCCCGTTGTCAGCCATTTGGTGCGTTGGGTGGTGAAAGACGAATTTGCAGAGCGTGACCGTTTCATGCGCGCCAATCTGGATGCCATGGCACAGCGTTTGGGCGAAATGCAGGCCAAGGTTTTGCGGCTTGAGTCTTTGGAAGAGCGTGTGCGAGGGCTTGCTGGTATGCCTGCGCCGGAGAGTAAACCCGAACCCACAGGCGGCAAAGGCGGTGTACTCGTAGGAGGGCGTAATCTGAGCCTGGAAGAGCTCAAATCCACCATGGATGACTTGGAAGCCCTCACCAATCAACGCGTTGATTTGATGACAGTGCTGGAGTCGCGTTTGTTTGAGCAGCACATACGCAAAAAAATGATCCCAACACATGCTCCAGTTACGGGCAAAACAGCAGGGTCACCTTTTGGTTGGCGCAGCGACCCCATCACGGGTAGTTCAGCACTGCACACAGGACTGGACTTTCAGGCCGATACTGGCACTCCCATTTTGGCCGCTGCAGGAGGGGTGGTGATTGCGCAAGAGTACCACCCGGCGTATGGCAATTTGGTCGAAATTGACCACGGTAATCAGTTGGTGACGCGTTACGCGCACGCATCCAAAACGTTTGTTAACCGTGGCGACTTGGTACGCCGAGGGCAAAAAATTGCTGAGGTGGGCTCGACTGGGCGCTCCACAGGGCCGCATTTGCATTTTGAGGTTTTGGTGCAAGGCGTATTCCAAGACCCACAAAAATTCTTGACCGCAGGCGGCGTCAACCCCGATACCTTGCCACTTGCGTTGGCGCCACAGGCAACGACAACTTCTTCTGCCCCGGTGACTGCCACAACAGGCAGGTAAAATCCGAGGGCTTTGGCCTAAAGGCGAAGTGCTTGCACTTGCAAACACGCGCTCCGGGCCTATCTGACGTCAATCATCACTAGGGACTCTGGCCGTTTTGCGCTTGCACTTTGCGGGTGTTCAAAACGGTCTCGCTTGCATGGCCACCAACTTCCTCACCAAATTATTCGGCAGCCGCAACGACAGGTTGCTCAAACAATATCGCAAGACAGTGGCCCGCATCAATGCGATGGAGCCAGACTTTGAGAAGCTGTCGGACGATGCCTTGCGCGCAAAGACGGAAGAGTTCAAAGCGCGGGTGGCTGGCGGAGAGTCATTGGATGCGATCTTGCCGGAGGCCTTTGCGGTGGTTCGCGAGGGCTCTAAGCGTGTGATGAAAATGCGCCACTTTGATGTGCAAATGCTGGGCGGCATGGCTTTGCACCACGGCAAGATCGCCGAAATGAGAACTGGCGAGGGTAAAACCCTCACGTCCACGCTGCCCGTGTACCTCAATGCTTTGGCGGGTAAAGGCGTGCATGTAGTCACTGTGAACGATTACCTTGCCAGCCGCGACGCAACATGGATGGGTCGCTTGTACAACTTCTTGGGCCTTACGGTGGGCATCAACCTTCCGCAAGCACCGCGTGAGGTCAAGCAAGCCGCTTACCAAGCCGACATCACCTACGGCACCAATAACGAGTACGGTTTTGACTACCTGCGCGACAACATGGTGTACGAGTCGCGCGACCGTGTGCAGCGTGGGTTGAACTACGCCATCGTGGACGAGGTGGACTCCATCTTGATTGATGAGGCCCGAACACCGTTGATCATCAGCGGGCAGGCCGAAGACCACACCTCGATGTATGTGGCCATGAACAAGGTGGTGCCTTTGCTGGTGCGCCAAGAAGGCGAGGCAGACCCTCGTACAGGCGAAGGTGTCACCAAGCCAGGCGACTTTACGGTAGATGAAAAAACCCACCAGGTTTTCTTGACTGAACAGGGCCACGAATCTGCTGAGCGTTTGTTGGTTTCGCAGGGTTTGATTGCTGAGGGCGCATCGGTTTACGACCCCGCCAACATCACACTGATGCACCATTTGTATGCCGCCCTGCGTGCCCACAACCTCTACCACCGCGATCAGCACTACGTGGTGCAAAACGGTGAAGTCATCATCGTGGATGAGTTCACAGGGCGATTGATGTCGGGTCGCCGCTGGAGCGATGGTCTGCACCAAGCGGTTGAGGCCAAAGAAGGGCTCAATATCCAGGCAGAAAACCAAACGCTGGCATCCATCACCTTCCAAAATTATTTCCGTCTGTACGGCAAGCTCTCTGGTATGACGGGAACTGCGGATACAGAGGCCTATGAGTTCCAGGAAATTTACGGTCTTGAAACCGTAGTGATCCCTCCCAACCGCGTCAGCAAGCGCGAGGATCAGCTAGACCGTGTCTACAAGACCACCCGTGAGAAATATGAAGCGGCGATTCAAGACATTCGTGAGTGCCACGAGCGTGGTCAACCCGTCTTGGTAGGCACAACCTCTATCGAAAACTCAGAAATCATTGATGGTTTGTTGACCAACGCAGGCTTGCCCCACCAAGTGCTGAACGCCAAGCAGCATGCACGTGAAGCAGACATTGTTGCCCAAGCTGGGCGTGCTGGCATGATCACTATCGCTACCAATATGGCTGGGCGTGGTACCGACATTGTGCTGGGCGGCAACATTGAAAAAGACATTGCAGCCATTGAGGCCGATACCAGCCTTGATGAAGCAGCGCGTGCCAACAAAATAGAGCAGCTGCGCGCGCAGTGGCAGCAGGACCACGAGAAGGTCAAGGCGCTCGGTGGGCTGCGCATCATTGCCACTGAGCGGCACGAATCACGCCGTATTGATAACCAACTGCGCGGCCGTTCTGGGCGCCAGGGCGATCCAGGGTCTTCGCGCTTTTATTTGAGCCTGGATGACTCCTTGATGCGCATTTTTGCGGGCGAGCGCGTCAAGTCCATCATGGACCGTCTCAAGATGCCTGATGGCGAAGCGATTGAGGCAAGCATTGTCACCCGTAGTATTGAGTCTGCGCAGCGCAAAGTTGAAGCGCGCAACTTCGATGTTCGCAAGCAACTGCTCGAGTACGACGACGTGGCTAATGACCAGCGCAAGGTCATTTACCAGCAGCGCAATGAGATTCTGGATGCTTTGGATTTATCCGAGGTAATCACATCCATGCGCGAAGACTGCGTCACGGACTTGGTGCGACAGTTTGTGCCAGCGGAGTCAGTCGAAGAGCAATGGGATTTGGAGGGTCTGGAAAAGGTTTTGGCAGACGAGTGGCAGCTGCAGTTGCCACTCAAGCAAGAGGTCGAGCAAGCCGACGCGATTACCGACGAAGACATTCTGAACAAGGTGGTGCAAGCCGCGCATGCTGCGTTTGAAGCCAAGGTGGAGCATGTGGGCCGCGAAAACTTCACCCAGTTTGAGCGCATGGTGCTTTTGCAAAACTTTGACAGCCACTGGCGCGACCATTTGAGCGCTCTGGACTATCTGCGCCAGGGCATCCACTTGCGCGGCTATGCACAAAAGCAGCCCAAGCAAGAATACAAGCGCGAGGCCTTTGAGCTGTTCAGGCAATTGATCGACATGGTCAAGGTAGAAGTCACTCGGGTACTCATGACCGTACAGGTGCGCTCCAGTGAACAACTGGAAGAAGCCGCGCAAGCCATGGAAAACCGTGCCGAAAACATTGCCAACGTAACCTACACAGCGCCCACAGAAACGGGTGAAGTCGAAACCACGGTTGATGCCTCCACCCGCAGTGCAGCGTTGCCAGATGGTGCCCGTGTTGGCAGGAACGACCCATGCCCCTGTGGCAGTGGCAAAAAGTTCAAGCAGTGCCACGGCAAGTTGGCTTGATGGCCTAGGTATGCATGGCGCAGCGCTGCTGCGCCTTTTTAATGAATGAACTGACCATGGATCTTGGCCGAATGCAACAGCGTTTGGCACGCTTCCTTTGGTTTTGAAAGGATTGCCTCATGCCCGTAAACCTTGTTGCACCTGCACCAGATAGCCTTTGCCCCATCGCTGGGGTGCGCATTGGTGTTGCGCAGGCGGGCATCCGCAAAGCGCAGCGCAAAGACCTGACGGTGTTTTTGCTGGACGAGGGTGCCAGTGTGGCAGGTGTGTTTACGCAAAATCGTTTTTGTGCGGCGCCTGTACAAATCAGCCGCGAACACTTGGCCAGCGGGCAGTCGGTTCGGGCTTTGCTGATTAACACGGGCAATGCCAACGCAGGCACTGGTGCTGATGGCATGGCCCGTGCACGTAGCACCTGTGTGGCATTGGCTCGCGCACTTGATGTGGCACCCGAGCAGATCCTGCCGTTTTCGACTGGTGTGATCATGGAGCCTTTGCTTGCCGACCGCATCATTGCCGGTTTGCCTGCGGCCATTGCGGATGCCAAAGCCGACCACTGGGCCAGCGCTGCAGAAGGCATCATGACCACCGACACACTGCCCAAAGCCTACAGCGCACAGGTCAAGATTGGTGGAGCACTGGTCTCCATCACGGGCATCAGCAAAGGCGCTGGCATGATCCGTCCCAATATGGCGACGATGCTGGGGTTTTTGGCGACGGATGCATGCATAGCCCCCGCTTTGATGCCCGGCTTGGCGCGTGAACTGGCCGATGCTTCGTTCAACCGTATCACTATTGATGGCGATACCTCCACCAATGACTCTTTCATGGTCATTGCCACCAACAAAGCGCAGCACCCAGTCATCACTTCATTGGACAGCCCTGAGGGCCAGGCACTCAAGGCCGCCATGCAAGACGTTGCCCGCCAGTTGGCCCAGGCCATTGTGCGCGATGGCGAGGGTGCTACTAAGTTCATCACCGTGCACGTAGAAGGTGGCCACACCGCGCAAGAGTGCCGCCAAGTGGGTTACGCCATTGCGCATTCCCCTCTGGTAAAAACCGCTTTTTACGCCAGTGACCCTAACTTGGGTCGCATTTTGGCAGCAGTGGGCTACGCCGGCATTGCAGACTTAGACCAAGGTCTTATCGAGCTGCACTTGGATGACGTGCATGTTGCGACGCAAGGGGGGCGCCACCCTAACTACCAAGAAGCCGATGGCCAACGCGTGATGAAGCAAAGCGAAATCACCGTGCGCGTCGGCCTTGGGCGAGGGACTGCCAGTGACACCGTGTGGACGTGTGACTTCAGCCACGACTACGTCACCATCAATGCAGACTACCGCTCCTGATCGCCAGATCTAACGCCCGCCACGGAAGCTCATTGCATGACTGCCCCCCACCCTTGGGAACCTTTGGTTGACCGTGCCATGCAGCTCATGGACCGTCTGGAGGCGGTGCTGCCAGCGCCCCTCTTGCCTCCAGACGGTACAGCTGCAATTGCATGGCGATACCGTAAGCGGGGTAGTGCTTACGGGCGCTTAGAGCCCGTGCGCCATGTAGCCCATATTGCTTTTTCTGACCTCAAAGAGGTGGATAGCCAATTGGAAAAAGTTCGCCGCAACACCCTGCAATTTATCGAGGGCAAGCCCGCTAACAATGTGCTGCTGACCGGTGCCAGGGGAACGGGCAAGTCTTCTTTGGTGCGCGCGTGCTTGCACGCGTATGCAGATCGGGGTCTGCGCCTGATCGAGGTGGACAAGGCCGACTTGGTGGACTTGCCTGACATCGTGGACTGCCTTGCCGATTGTCCTGAGAAGTTCATCCTTTTTTGCGATGACCTGAGCTTTGATGAAGGCGAACTGGGCTACAAGGCCCTCAAGTCTGCATTGGATGGATCGGTAGCGGCTGCCACACCCAATGTGTTGATTTATGCAACCAGCAACCGTCGCCATCTGTTGCCAGAGTACATGTCTGAAAACCTGACCTACCAGCACACCCCCAATGGCGAGGTGCACCCTGGTGAGGTGGTCGAGGAAAAAATATCTCTGTCTGAGCGTTTTGGTTTGTGGGTAAGTTTTTACCCTTTTAGTCAAAACGAGTACTTGGTCATTGTGGCCCAGTGGTTGAGTGCCTTGGGCGTACCCCCTGCGCTGGCGCAGCAAGCTCGTCCCGAAGCACTGGTGTGGGCCCTGGAGCGGGGCGCACGCAGTGGCCGTGTGGCCTATCAGTTTGCACGCGATTTTGCGGGGCGGCACCATGGTTGAATCCAATGCCGGCGCCACTGCGCGGCAACACACAGAAGTTGCTGTAGGGATTTTGATTCGACCTGACGGTGCCATGCTGCTCAGCACCCGCCCCCCCGGTAAAGCCTATGCGGGTTACTGGGAGTTTCCTGGTGGCAAGGTTGAGGCCAACGAAACCATCGAACAGGCATTGCGGCGCGAGCTGATAGAAGAGTTGGGTGTGACCATAGGCCCCGCAACGGTCTGGCGCGTGACGGAGCATGACTACCCTCACGCACTGGTGCGCTTGCACTGGTGCAAAGTGTGGCAATGGACGGGCGAATTTGAAATGAGGGAAGGCCAAACCATGGCCTGGCAGCATTTGCCCTTGGATGTGCGCCCTGTGCTGCCAGGCTCGGTGCCCGTGCTGCAGTGGATGGCGCAGGAGCAAGGGCTTGTATTAGATGTTGAATTGCTATTAAATAAATAGCAATATGTGCTTGATTTACTAAGGCATAAGGCCAAAAAGACCTCAAAAACATCTCAGGCAGGGTTTTGAGTGCTTTGTGGTGCCTTTGTCTGGTGCCTAAACCTTATGGCTGTTTGGTTCTGCATTCGATGGCTCGACTGCCAGTCATGATTGCGGTCTTGCGCCGCATGCGAATCGGGTATTGCGATGCTCAGTCTTGCAAACGCGGGTCTCCAAAATCAGCATCTGGCGGTGGCGCTACTGCCGGTACGCGAAAGTCTTCGCTGGCCCACGCCCCAAAGTCTATGCCTTTGCAACGGGCGCTACAAAAGGGGCGGTAAGGGTTTTGACTGCTGTAAAGGCTGGTGCCTGAGCATGCAGGGCAGCGTACTTCACGCACAGGTATGTCTGCTGTTGGGGCTTGTGTGCTGACCATATGACAGAACCGATTGAGGGTCTTTTGAGGGATCGCAGCAGGTAGATTACGCGCAAAGTGTCAACTCGAACGCGGCATCATCGGTGCAAGCTTGGAGCTTGCCGTCGCCTTGTTGGCGCATCAGACGAACAGAGACTATCAGCCGATTGCCGCTGATTTCTGGCACTACGCCCAAAGCAGGGTCGATTCGAAGTCGCAGCAGTTGAAAAGTCCGTCCTGGGGGCAAGTTTTGCTGGAACTGCCCACGTTCAGCAGCCACTTTTTGTGGAACACCTGTATCACGCAGGAGTTTCAGCAGCAAATAAATCGCCTCTGCCATGGGGGCCAAAGTAGATGCCCATTGCTGCAAGGCCACTTGGCGTTTGTGGGCATCTTCGTGTTGCCATGCATAGTAAGCAGGCAGGTCAAAACCGCAGGTGCCCCCTGGAATCCCTACGCGGCTTCTGATGCCCATCAGCCATTCGCTTTCAGTCAGCGCATGCCCTGCCTTACCGGTTTGGGCATTGAGCGATGCAAAACAATGGTCCAGCTGGGCAATGACTGCATTGAGCGCTGATTCAGAAATAGAGGGGTTACCACGGTAGCTGTCGAGTTGCTGGCGGTGTTTTTCGATGTCTTTGAGCACATCTGATTTCAGATCAGCCCTGGCAGCCACATCCATGATCTCAAACATGGTGGTGAGCGCAAAGTGGTGGTCCAGCGGGTGCGTGCGGGGAATCAGTTCGCCCAGACGCTTGAACAATTGCTCAAGACGCAGGTAGGTTCGCAGGCGTTCGTTGAAGGGGTATTCGTAAAGAATCACGCTGGCGGTTTCCACTAAAGCTCAGGGTGTATCGGATGCCGTGCAGAACTGCCGTGCCGCAAAAGCGCTTCGCACATGTGCGGGCTCAGGCAAAGCAAGATCATAGCCCGAACCAGCCTGCAATCTGCTGCGCTTGGCACTGTAATTGTGGCAAGGTGCAAGCACTGCCATTCATCACAACGATATCTGCGTGTGACAGGCGTTCGCTTCGAGGGGCTTGGGTTTTCAAAATGCTGTGAATGGTCTCAAGTGACCAGCCGCTGCGGGCTGTGACCCGCTCAATTTGTGTTGGCACATCACAGTCGACGACCACTACGAGATCCAGCCTTTGCGCCCAGTGTTTGGATTCCACCAGCAAAGGGATATCGAACACAATGACCTGGTGGCCTTGTTCAACTGCCATCGCAGCTTGCTCAGCACTGGTCTGCTGGATCAGCGGGTGTAGCAGGGCTTCTAATTGCTGTTTGGCCTCAGGGTGGGTGACGATGTGTTGGCGCATGGCGCTCCGATCCATAGCACCGTTTGCAGAAATAAACTGCTGACCAAACTGCTCTGCAATGTGGCCCACGGCTGCACCGCCAGAAGCCGTTAAGGTACGAGAAATGGCATCAGCATCCACAAGTGCTGTGCCCATTGCGGCCCATATTTGCGCGAGGGTGCTCTTGCCGCTGCCAATTCCTCCGGTTAGGCCAACATGCAGGGGCCTTGGGCTGCTCATCAACGCCCCCAGGGGCCCATGATGGTTTGCAAAATGGCCTGCGGGCCAAAGAACATGGCTGCAAACCCTGCCCCAACAAGAAATGGGCCAAACGGAATGTATCCACCTTCACGCAGGTTTTTCATGAGCTTCATGGCAATACCTACCACGGCACCAATCAGGGATGAAATCAAAATAATGGGCAGCAGTGCCTCCCAGCCAAACCATGCCCCCAAAGCGGCATACAGCTTGAAATCGCCATAGCCCATGCCTTCTTTGCCAGTTAACCATTTGAAGGCCCAGTAAATTGTCCACAGTGAAAGGTAGCCAGCTGCCGCCCCTACAACCGATGCATACAAAGGCACTGCAATCCACCCTAAGGCCGCTGCAAGCAGGCCCGCCCACATCAGAGGCAGGGTAATGTCATCAGGCAATAAAGTCGTGTCCCAATCAATGAAGGCCAGGGTCAGCATAGCCGCAGAAAACCCGCACCATGCCAAACCCTGCACACCCATGCCCCAGCGCTCAATGCAATAAAAAAACAAAAATGCAGTAGCAAGCTCAACGATGGGGTAGCGCAGGCTTAAACGTACGCCACAAGCGGAGCATTTGCCCCGTAAGAAAACATAGCTCAATACTGGGATGTTTTCGTACCAACGCACTTGGTGGCCGCACGTACCACATCGAGATGCCGGTACGCACAGATTAAAACGGGCGGAGGGGATTGCCTCTGCTTGCGTGTCGATGGGCTGTACTTCGGGTAGTGCCGCTACATCGTCTGCAGAAGAAGCTCTCAAGCTTGCACATTCTCTCTCCCACTCCAGCTCCATCATCTTGGGCAGGCGGTAGATGACAACATTCAAGAAGCTACCTACCAGTAATCCCACCAAGCCCGCCAGCAGGGACGCCAAACCTGGATCCAGCTCCATCAAACCACTTGCCCCAGCTTGAAGATTGGCAGGTACATCGACACCACAATCCCGCCAATGATCACGCCCAAGAACACAATGATGATGGGTTCCATCAAGCTGGATAAACCAGCCACCATCACGTCCACTTCTTCTTCATAAAAGTCAGCGGCTTTGCCGAGCATATGGTCGATGGAGCCAGACTCTTCGCCAATCGCACACATCTGGATGACCATAGAGGGAAACACTTTGGCGTTGTCCATCGCAACGGTCAGGCTGGTACCGGTTGAGACTTCCTGCTGGATTTTGTCTGTGGCCAGTGCATACACCGAGTTGCCAGAAGCGCCCCCTACAGAATCCAAAGCCTCTACCAAAGGCACACCTGCAGCAAACATGGTGGAGAGAGTGCGCGTCCAGCGAGCGGTACAAGATTTATCAATCAACACACCAAAAATAGGCATCTTCAGCAGCAGTCGATCCATGAATCGCTGCATTTTCTGATTGCGTTTCCATGCCTGCAAGAAGAAGTAAATACCACCACCTAGCAAACCAAAAATCAACCACCACCACTTCACGAAAATATCGCTCATTCCCATCACAAACAAAGTCGGGGCTGGCAAGTCTGCACCAAAAGATGTGAAGACCTGTTTAAACGATGGAATCACAAATAACATGATGACTGTGACCACAATAAAGGCAACGATCACCACTGCAGCCGGGTACATCAAGGCTGACTTGATTTTGGATTTAATGGCCTCTGTTTTCTCCATGTAGGTGGCCAAACGATCCAGCAAAGCTTCCAAAATACCTGCGGATTCACCAGCCTCAACTAAATTACAGTACAGGTTGTCAAAATAAAGTGGGTGCTTACGAAATGCTGCATTCAGAGATGTACCAGTCTCAACATCTGAACGAATATCGTTGAGCAATTTGGTCACACTGGCATTGGTATTGCCACGCCCTACAATATCAAAAGACTGAAGCAATGGAACCCCAGCTTTCATCATGGTGGCAAGCTGCCGTGTAAAAAGAGCAATATCTTTCGGCTTGATTTTCTTGCCCGAGCGCATACGGCGTTTTTTGATTTTAGAGACCAAAACACCTTGGCGACGCAAAGTCGCTTGTACCTGCTGCTCACCTGCTGCACGCACTTCACCGCGAACTACCTTGCCGTTGCGATCTTTGCCTTCCCACTCATAGACAAATTCTTTGACGTCTCTTTTGGATGCTGTTGTAGTTGCCATGATGCTTCCCTGTGCCTGATCTATCCATTTATAAGTTGGTCACTGCCAATACTTCTTCCAGCGAAGTCATACCCTGCTTGGCCTTGTAAAGACCTGATTCCCGCAAAGAACGGACATCTTCGCGTTTGGCTTGCTCTGCAATTTCGAGTGCACTGCCATCTCGAAGAATAATTCTTTGTATTTCTTCAGAAACAGGCATCACTTGGTAAATACCAACGCGACCTTTGTAGCCATTGTTGCAAGCAGAGCATCCAACAGGACGGTAGGTGACCCATGACCCGTCGATTTCGTCTTCAGAATATCCGGCCTCGACCAGAGTTTCATGGGGAATGTCCGCGGGTACCTTGCAAATAGGGCAAAGTCTGCGAGCCAAACGTTGCGCAGTAATCAAAATCACACTGGATGCAATATTGAAAGGCGCAATACCCATGTTACGCATCCGTGTCAGGGTGGTAGGAGCGTCGTTGGTGTGCAGTGTAGACAGAACCAAGTGACCTGTTTGCGCCGCTTTGATGGATATATCGGCAGTCTCTAAGTCACGAATTTCCCCCACCATAATGATGTCTGGGTCTTGTCGCAGAAACGACTTTAGCGCCGTGGCAAATGTCAGCCCTGCCTTTTCATTCACATTGACTTGGTTGACCCCAGGTAAGTTAATTTCAGAGGGATCTTCGGCAGTAGAAATATTCACGCCTGGTTTGTTCAACAAATTCAGGCAGGTGTACAGAGAAACGGTTTTACCTGACCCTGTTGGGCCTGTCACCAATATCATTCCGTAAGGGCGGCCAATCGCATTGAGTAGGCGCTCTTTTTCAACCGCGTCATACCCCAGTGCATCAATACCCATCTTAGCGCTGCTGGGGTCCAAGATACGGATAACGATCTTTTCGCCGAACAAAGTAGGCAAAGTACTGACCCGGAAATCAATGACACGATCGGGGCCCACCTTGAGCTTCATGCGGCCGTCTTGAGGCACCCTTTTTTCGGAGATGTCCAAACGAGAGATCACTTTGATACGCGATGCCAACTTTTCCTTGATGGCAATTGGTGGCGAGGCGATTTCGCGCAATTCTCCGTCCACACGGAAGCGAACGCGGTAGTGGTGCTCATAAGGTTCAAAATGCAAATCGGACGCACGCATGTTGAATGCATCGAGCAGCATTTTGTGCAAAAACTTGACGATAGGAGCGTCTTCAACCTCGCTGGCAGCCAAGTCTGCAGCTTCTGACGCTTCCTCTACTGGTACGTCTCCAAACTCAAAATCCCCACCACTTTCAGTGATGTTGTCTAGTGCTTGGCCTGTGGTTTTTGACTGCGACTCAACCAGGCGGTTAATTTTGTCAAATTCGGCAATGATCCAATCAACGCCCATTTGGGTCGTGAATTTGATTTTTTCTGCAGCTTCTTGATCGGTTGGGTCTGCCGTGGCAACGATCAACCTGTTGTTGCGCTTGCTCAGGACAATGACGCGGTATGCCAGACAGATTTTTGGATCCAGCAAATCCTTAGGGAGTCGAAGCGGGTCGATGGCCTCAATGTCAAGCAGCGGCGCTCCAAAAATAGAGGAAACCGTATGCGCCAAGTCGGTTGCAGAAACCACGCCCATTCCGGTGATTTCAGAGATGTAGCTCGTGCGGTTGGCTTGGGATTTCTTGTACAGGTCTTCTGCTGCTTTGGCAGTGAGCTTGCCCGCAGAAACCAAAGCTCTGCCTAAACCGGGCAGCGCCATTGAGGCGGTATCTTGGGAGGCGGTGTCGACTGCAGCCATGTAACCAAATAGTGCTTGTATATAAAGGAAACCATACTATCACCACCTGTTACTTGTAGTGCTAGGGGTGTTCCGTGGGCGCAACTACGTAATACCCTGTAGTCCGGTGTCACAACAGGCACAACCCATGCAACGGATGTTCTATGGGTGGGCGGCTGCGTTTACGCGGAGGCGTTATTCAATGCCGCCTGCCTAGCAGGCTCAGTGCCAGATCCTGCAATGCAGTTGTGTAGGGGCTGGCGGGCAACAATGCAAGCGCAGATGCCGCGCGTTGGCCTTCTTGCATGGCTGTGTTGCGGGCAGCCTCCAGGGCGCCAGTGCTGCGAACAATCTTCATGACCTCTGGCAGGTCTTGCGTTGAACCTTGTTCTATGGCTTTGCGAATCAAACCAGCCTGGGTGTTGTCTCCCCGCTGCATGGCCACAATCAAGGGAAGCGTAGATTTGCCTTCGCGCAGGTCATCGCCCAGATTTTTCCCCATTTGTGTGGTGTCACCATCGTAGTCCAGCACATCGTCAATGATCTGGAAAGCGGTGCCCAGCGCTTGGCCATAAGTGGCGCACGCGGCTTCAATGGGGGCAGAGCTGTTGGCTAACACCGCGCCCAGTTGTGCACTGGCCTCAAAAAGCTTGGCTGTCTTGGAGCGGATGACTTGTAAGTACCCGGCTTCATCCAAACTGGCGTCGTGCATGTTCATCAATTGCAGCACTTCGCCTTCTGCAATCACATTGGTGGCATCCGAGAGGATTTCCATGATGCGCATACTGCCTGCTTCCACCATCATCTGGAAGGAGCGAGTGTGCAAAAAGTCTCCCACCAAAACACTTGCTGGATTGCCAAAAGTTTCATTGGCTGTGGCGCGCCCCCGGCGCAGGGTGGATGCGTCCACCACATCGTCATGCAGTAGTGTTGCGGTGTGTATCAGTTCAATAACCGCTGCCAAGTTGAAGCGTTGCGCTCCATGGTAGCCAAGCGCCCCGCAGGTGAGCAAAAGCAGTGCCGGTCGCAAACGCTTACCACCCGCTGCAATGATGTACTGGGCGATTTGTGCCACCAGCGGCACGCCTGAAGTGAGCTTGTGACCAATCACGCGATCTACCTCTCGCATGTCATCGGCAATCAGCGCAAGGGCGGTTTGGGCGTCAGATGTAGGTTGTGCAGTCAAGATAAGAGGTCTTTTTGGCGCTGATTGTAAGCGGCGCTTGCATATTGCGTCGGCAAGCGGGTCTTGGTTGTTATCCTAAGCAGCTGGCCCATCTTTGCTCTTTGCGAGACCAGTCTCGTAGGCGGCAGTTTCTCAATCGAGATGTTCTGTGCTTTGCAAAAAGTTTGCGCAGTGCTAAAATCGTGGGCTTCGCAGAAATTCGTCTGCGGAAATCCTTATTTCAAGAGGTTCTTACATGTACGCGGTCATAAAAACCGGCGGCAAGCAGTATCGCGTTGCTTCCGGCGAAAAAATTAAAGTAGAACAGATTGCTGCGGACGTAGGCCAGGAAATCGTGATTGACCAAGTTCTTGCAGTCGGCAACGGCGCAGACCTGAAGGTTGGTACTCCCCTGGTTTCCGGCGCAACGGTCAAGGCCACAGTTGTGGCCCATGGCAAGCACGACAAGGTTCGCATCTTCAAGATGCGCCGTCGTAAGCACTATCAAAAACGCCAAGGCCATCGCCAGCAGTTCACAGAGCTGCAAATCGGTGCGATCGCCGCTTAAAAAGGAGTCGATGTCATGGCACAGAAAAAAGGCGGCGGCTCTACGCGAAACGGTCGTGATTCCAAGCCAAAGATGCTGGGTGTCAAGGCTTTTGGTGGTGAACTGATCAGCGCTGGCTCTATCATCGTTCGCCAACGCGGCACCAAGTTCCACCCCGGCGACAACGTCGGTGTGGGCAAAGACCATACACTGTTTGCCTTGGTAGACGGCCACGTGGCTTTTGGTACCAAGGGCGCATTGTCCAAGCAGACAGTGAGCATCACGCCGGCTTAAACCCGACGCGATTCAAGCAAAGCCCCGCATCGTCGGGGCTTTGTTTTTGGAGTGTGCTGCGCAGGCCACGGGCACACCGCTGAACTCAAGTTCCGTGGCTGTTTGCGCCCAAGTGTTTTCAAGTAAGCGCACGATTTTGTAGACTGGATCCCCATGAAGTTTGTCGACGAAGCCTATATCGATGTTGCTGCAGGCGACGGCGGCAACGGCTGTGTGTCGTTCCGGCACGAAAAATACAAAGAGTTCGGCGGCCCCAATGGCGGAGATGGTGGGCGCGGCGGCCATGTGTTTGCGGTGGCAGACCCTAACCTCAACACCTTGGTGGATTTTCGTTATTCGCGTCGGCATGAAGCCAAGCGTGGCGAGCACGGCATGGGCTCAGACATGTTTGGTGCTGCGGGGGCGGACATCACCCTCAAAGTGCCCGTAGGCACCATTTTCTCGGACGCTGAAACTGGCGAGGTTCTATATGAACTCCTCACACCCGGCGAAGTGGTGACCATTGCCAAAGGCGGTGATGGCGGCTTTGGCAATATGCGTTTTAAAAGCGCCATCAACCGTGCGCCACGGCAAAAAACACCTGGCTGGCCTGGTGAGAAAAAGAGCCTTAAATTAGAGCTCAAGGTGTTGGCCGATGTGGGTTTGCTGGGCATGCCCAATGCGGGTAAATCAACCTTCATTGCCGCGGTATCCAACGCGCGGCCCAAAATTGCTGACTATCCTTTCACCACCTTGCATCCCAACTTGGGTGTGGTGCGTGTGGGGCCTGAGCAGAGTTTTGTGATTGCAGATATTCCGGGTTTGATCGAAGGTGCGTCCGAGGGGGCGGGGCTGGGTCACCAGTTTTTACGCCATTTGCAGCGCACCCGCTTGCTGCTGCACATAGTGGACTTTGCGCCGTTTGACGAAGCGGTAGACCCTGTTGCCCAGGCCAAAGCCATTGTGGGCGAGCTTAAAAAATACGATCAAACCCTGCACGACAAACCGCGCTGGTTGGTGCTTAACAAGCTCGATATGGTGCCCGCAGATGAGCGAGTGGCCAAGGTCAAAGACTTTATCAAGCGCTTTAAATGGAAGGGGCCTGTGTTTGAGATTTCGGCCCTGACCCGCGAGGGCTGCGAGCCGCTGATCCACGCCATTTTCAAACATGTGCAGGCCGAGCAGCGCCAAGAAAATGCCCCGGTTGAGATTGATCCCAGGTTTGGTGAGCAGCCCTCACAGGCTCCGTCACAAGATTGATTTGCTATAAATATTATAGCTATAAGTGCTTGTTTTACTAAGGCGCAAGCCCAAAAATACTTAAAAATGGCTTCCAATGTGCTCAAAGATGCCCGGCGCATCGTGGTCAAGGTCGGTTCCAGCTTGGTCACCAACGAGGGGCGTGGGCTGGACGAAGCGGCCATTGGTGAATGGAGCCGCCAGCTTGCCGCCTTGGTGCGCGGTGATGGCGGATCGCCACGCGAGGTCATCATGGTCTCTAGTGGTGCCATTGCAGAAGGCATGAAACGCCTGGGCTGGGCCACGCGGCCCCATGAGGTGCACGAACTGCAGGCCGCAGCCGCCGTGGGCCAAATGGGCTTGGCACAAATGTACGAAAGCAAGCTGCGGCAGTTTCACATGGGCAGTGCGCAGGTGTTGTTGACCCACGCAGATTTGGCTGACCGCGAGCGTTACCTGAACGCCCGATCCACCCTGTTGACTTTGCTGCGCTTGGGTGTGGTGCCAGTCATCAATGAGAACGACACCGTAGTCAACGACGAAATCAAATTTGGTGACAACGATACGTTAGGTGCCTTGGTCGCCAACTTGGTGGAGGCCGATGCGCTGGTGATTTTGACCGACCAAAAAGGCCTCTACACCGCAGACCCGCGCCGTGACCCGGCTGCCCAGTTTGTGCACGAAGCCGTTGCGGGCGACTTGGCGCTTGAAACCATGGCTGGCGGTGCGGGCTCCAGCATTGGCAAAGGCGGCATGATCACCAAGATTTTGGCAGCCAAGCGCGCGGCGGGCTCCGGGGCCTCTACCGTGATTGCCTGGGGCCGTGAGCCTGACGTGCTGCTGCGCTTGGCTCAGGGCGAAGCCATAGGCACCCTGCTGCTGGCACAAACCGCCAAAAAACAGGCGCGCAAACAATGGATGGCAGACCACTTGCAAATGCGAGGTGCCGTTACCGTGGATGAGGGCGCAGCCCGCAAACTGTGCGAGGAAGGCAAAAGCCTTTTGCCCATTGGCATGGTGGCCGTTGAAGGCGATTTTGTACGCGGCGATGTGATTGCCATCAAGGACGCGCAAGGCAAAGAAATCGCACGTGGCTTGGCCAACTACGCAAGCGCTGAGGCGCGCCTGATATGCCGCAAACCATCTACCGAGTTTGAGGGCTTGCTGGGTTACACCGCAGAGCCAGAACTGGTGCACCGCGACAACTTGGTCATCATGGGCGGTTGAGGCTCAACGTGCCCCCACAAGTGGGCGGGGGTATGGTTGGAGAAGGCTTAATGGCACTTAATTAGTGTCATCTAATTAGGTGACGAACCACTGCTATGCGATGCAGGCCCTTGCAGCAAATCGCCTTGGGGGTCGGGGTCAAAGCTGGCACCTGGGGGAAGCTCCATGTGCAGTGGAGTGATCAAACCCATGCGGTGATGACCGTTAGGGCTTGGCTCTGGCTCACGAATACGCGAGCCACCACGCAGGTAGCGGTTGCGCTGGTCTTGGCGCGGCACGTAGCGGGCCAGTTCCGTCAGGGCCATTTCATAAACGCCGCGTTTGAACTCCACCACGGCCTCTAGCGGCACCCAATAGTCGTTCCAACGCCAGGCGTCAAACTCTGGGTGATCAGTGGCACGCAGGTTCAAGTCCCAGTCGTGCCCAATAAGTTGCAACAAGTACCAGATTTGTTTCTGGCCCTTGTAATGGCCGCGTGCATCGCGGCGTACGTACCGGTCAGGCACCTCATAGCGCAACCAGTCCCGCGTGCGGGCTACCAGACGAACATGGTTGGGATGCAAGCCGACCTCTTCGTGCAGCTCCCTGAACATGGCTTGCTCGGGGGTTTCGCCCCGGTCAATACCGCCTTGCGGAAACTGCCAGCTGTGGGTGCGTATACGCTTGCCCCAGAACACCTGGTTTTTTTGGTTGAGCAGGATGATGCCGACGTTCGGCCGAAAGCCGTCCCGGTCAAGCATAATCAAACCCCAAATTTTTAAACTGTGTCCATTATGCACGGCGCTTTGCGCCCGGCAATAGGACAAATGCGTACCGACAGCAAGCGATTCGAATGAAAGCCTCCCAATTCCTGATTTCCACCCTCAAAGAAGCCCCTGCCGACGCCGAGGTGGTGAGCCACCAGTACATGATGCGTGCTGGCTTGATCAAAAAACTGGGGGCTGGTATTTACAACTACATGCCCATGGGTTTGCGTGTCATCCGCAAAGTAGAAGCCATCGTGCGCGAGGAAATGAACCGCGCTGGCGCCATTGAATTGACCATGCCCGTGGTGCAGCCCGCAGAGTTGTGGAACGAGACGGGGCGTTTTGACAAAATGGGCCCCGAACTGCTGCGTATTCGCGACCGCCATGGCCGCGACTTTGTCATCCAGCCCACCAGCGAAGAGGTGGTGACCGACATTGCCCGTCAAGAGCTGCGCAGCTACAAACAACTGCCCAAAAATTTCTACCAAATCCAGACCAAGTTTCGGGATGAGCGTCGTCCGCGTTTTGGCTTGATGCGTGGGCGCGAGTTCACCATGAAAGACGCCTACAGCTTTGACCGCGACCCCACCAGCGCCAAGGCCAGTTATCAGGTCATGGCGCAAGCCTATCGCCGCATTTTTGACCGCTTTGGCTTGCGTTACCGCGCCGTAGCCGCAGACAGCGGTGCCATTGGCGGCGACCTGAGCGAAGAGTTTCAGGTGATTGCCGCCACGGGCGAAGACGCCATCGTGTACTGCCCCAACAGCGACTACGCCGCCAATATGGAAAAGGCCGAGGCCCTGGCACCTGCCGGCCCTCGCCCTGCGCCTGCGCAAGCTATGGCCCGCGTGGCCACCCCTGGCAAAAGCACCTGTGCCGATGTGGCGGCTTTGTTGGGCGTGCCGTTGGCCAGCACCGTTAAGTCTTTGGTTCTGGCTACCGATGTGACCAACGAGGCTGGCGAAGTGGTCAAAAGCCAGGTGTGGCTGCTGCTGCTGCGTGGCGACCACGATATGAATGAGATCAAAGTGGCCAAGGTGCCTGGGCTGGACCAGGGCTTTCGCTTTGCCAGCCAAGCCGAGATTGAGGCGCACTTTGGCTGTGTGCCCGGTTACCTGGGCCCGGTAGGGCTTAAAGCCCCAATCAAGGTGGTGGCAGACCGCGACGTGGCTGTGATGGCCGACTGGATTTGTGGCGCCAATGTGGTGGACTTTCACATCCAGGGCGTGAACTGGGGCCGTGACCTGCCCGAGCCCGACATCGTGGCCGACCTGCGTAACGTCGTGGCGGGCGATGCATCGCCCGACGGAAAAGGGGAACTGGCGATTGAGCGCGGCATCGAAGTGGGCCATGTGTTTTATTTGGGCACCAAGTACAGCCGCGCCATGAACGCCACTTTTTTGGACGAAAACGGAAAGCCCCAGCCGCTGGAGATGGGCTGCTACGGCATAGGCATTACCCGCCTGCCTGCCGCCGCCATTGAGCAAAACCACGATGAGCGCGGCATTATTTGGCCCGATGCGATTGCCCCGTTTACCGTGGTGGTGTGCCCCATTGGCATGGACCGCAGCGATGCCGTGAAAACAGCAGCCCACAGCCTGTACCAAGATTTGCTGGCCCTGGGCATTGACGCTTTGCTGGACGACCGGGGCGAGCGCCCAGGCGCCATGTTTGCCGACTGGGAGCTGATTGGCGTGCCCCACCGCGTGGTAATTTCTGACCGTGGCCTCAAAGAAGGCCAACTGGAATACCAGCACCGCCGCGATACCGAGGCCACCAAAGTGGCGGTGGCGGATGTGGTGGGCTTCCTCAAGGAGCGGGTAGCGGTATGACCTCGCACCTTGTGGTGCCGCCCGCTGTGAGTCGCCGCGCCCTGTGCGTGGCCGCATTGAGTGGGCCTGCGGCGTGGTTGGGGCTGCCTACTACGGCCTATGCAGGTGGGCAGCTAGAGGAGCCCTTGATAGATTCAGTGCGTACAGCGTTGAGCGCGGCCATTGCCAACCAGTCGCCGCCAGAGCCACAGTTTGTGAGCACCGAGGCCCGCCTGACCTACCTGCGTTGGCTGGGTATGACCAGTGAGAAGCTGCGCCGCCGCAAGCCCGACTGGGAAGTGCGCCGCGACTTTTTGCAAACCGTTTGGTACGAGTCCAAGCGTGCGGGCTTGGATGTGTCGCTGGTGCTGGGGCTGATCCAGGTCGAAAGCGCTTTTCGCAAGTTTGCGGTCTCTAGCGTAGGGGCGCGTGGCTATATGCAGGTCATGCCGTTTTGGACGCGGGTGATTGGCGATGGCGACCCTGGCAAGCTGTTCCATATGCAGACCAATCTGCGCTTTGGCTGCGTGATTTTGCGCCACTATATCGACCGCGAAAAAGGCGATCTGTTCTTGGCCCTGGGGCGTTACAACGGCAGCCGGGGCAAGTCGCCTTACCCCAATGCCGTGTTTGCTGCGCAGCGCCAATGGGTATTTAACGACAAGCCCGCCACTTTGACGGCTGAAGCAGCCGCAAGCTGAAACGGCTTAACTGCCCGTGGCCGCGTTGGCGGCGGGGTCTGCTGGGCCCAGGCGTGTCACCATCACCTGGTCAATGCGGTAGCTGTCCACATCCAGCACTTCAAACTGGTAACCGCCCCAGCGCACCCTGTCGGTGCGGCGGGGCACGCGCCGCAGCATCACCATCAAAAAGCCCGCCATGGTTTCGTATTCGTCAGCGTGGGGCAGGGCGTCCAGCCCCAGAGCGCGCACCACGTCGTCTATGGGGGTGCTGCCGTCAATCAGCCAAGACTGGTCGTCGCGTTGCACGATTTGCTCTTCGTCAAACGGCGATACCAAATCGCCCATCACCGTGCTCATGACATCGTTGAGCGTGACCACGCCCACCACCAAGCTGTATTCGTTGACGATGACGGCAAAGTCTTCATGCACTTGGCGGAACTGGCTTAGCACCTCGGCCAGGGTCAGGCGGTCTGGCACGATGAGCACCTTGCGCACCAAGCTGTCGTCTTGCAGCGATATAGGTTGGTTGTTCAGTACCCGCTGGAACAGGTCTTTGGCATCGACATAGCCCACCACGTGGTCAATGTCGCCGTCGCACACGGGGTAGGTAGAAAACGGCTCGGCCGCAATGCGCAGGCGGATCACGGCGTCAGGATCGTCGCGGCGAAAAAACGCCACTCTGTCGCGCGGTGACATGGCGGTGGACACCACGCGCGTGTCCAGCTCAAACACATTGGTGATGACCTGTTGCTCGCTGGCGGCCAAAACACCTGCACGGGCACCGGCCTCCATCATGGCCAAGATGTCGTCAGAGGTAATGCGGTCGTCCCGCAAAGACGACAGGCCCAGCAGCCTGAACAGGGCGTCAGCCCCACGGCTGTAAAGCCACACAACGGGTTTGAACACCCCCATACACAGCGCCATGGCCCCTACTAGGCGGACTGCAGCACGCTCGGGCTCGGCCATGCCCAGGCGTTTGGGGAACAGGTCGGCAAACACAATGAACAGCGAGGTGACGACGGCAAACGACAGCAAAAAGCCTGCGGTTTGCGCGATGTCTGCGGGCAGCCACCAAGCCAGTGCTGCACTGAAATGGGGACTGAGCGCCCCTTCGCCCACAATGCCACCCAAAATGGCCACCGCGTTTTGCCCTACTTGCACCACCGTGAAGTAGTCGCCGGGTTGCTCTTGTATGCGCAGTACTTTGTCGGCGCGTGCATCGCCTTCGTCGGCCATTTGGCGCAGGCGCAGGCGGCGGGCTGCGGCCAGGGAGATTTCGGCCATCGAAAAGAAGGCGCTGGCGGCTATCAATGCGCCAATTACAAACAGGCTTTGGGTCAGGGTCATGGCACTCATTCCATTTCTAAATCATCCCTGTTGTTACTACGCCTGCTTGTGCGCCAGCGGTGGCTTGGGCAGAGCGCCTGGCCTGGAATGATTTAGAGATGGAATAAAACGGCTCCTGCAAGCCAGTGTACTGGCCCCACCCTGCACGGGGCTTGCAATGTGCCAGAACGCTGCAAGCCCCAGCAGTAAGCCACCACTTACCGCAGGGCCTGCACCACTTTATTGCACAAAGCCAATGCGCCCTTTGCTGGTGGCGGCTTTGGGCAGGTCGTTGACCTCAACCGTGCTGCGGTGGTCCAGCCTGGCGTTGCCAAAGCCTGTCATGAGGGCGCGGCGCATTTCACGCGGGGGCATTTGGGCCAGTTGGTCCAGCACGTCGTCTTGCGGTTCGGGGTCTAGCATGCGGCCCCAGTCGTGGCTGTTGCGGATGCCGGTGTACAGGTTGTGCGCAATGGTGCGGGCCTGATCCAGGCTGGGGGCTTGCACCTCAAACACGTTCATGCGGTTGAGGATGGGCTCTGGAATGCCCCTTGGGTCGTTGGCTGTGGTGATCCAAATGACCTGGCTGGCATCAATGGCCACTTCGGCAAACTCGTCGGTAAAGCTTTGGGCGGTGTCGTGCTCTAAAAGGCTGTACAGCGCGCCCAGGGGGTCGTATTGGGCGTCGCCAGCGGCTTTGTCGATCTCATCGACCACGATGACCGGGTTGGCGTATTCGCCATCTACCAAGGCTTCAAATACTTTGCCGGGGCGAGCGCCTTTCCATTGGGCCGATGAGCCCGACAGCAGCCAGCCTGCGGTCATGGAGCTCATGGGCAGCAGGTTCATGCCGGTGCCCAGCAGCTCGGCCAATTGGCGGGCAAAGTGGGTTTTGCCGATGCCAGGGGGGCCCAGCAGCAGCATGGGCGTTACTTCTAGCCCGTCATGGCTGTCTTGTGCCAAGGCCACGTGGCGCTTGACGTCGTCCAGCACGTCGGTGAAGTTGGGCATCAAGTCGTACAGGTGGGCCATGTCGGGCACGCCCGATGGTTTGACCTGAAAGCGTTCTGGCCCGCGTTCCAGCATGCGCTCGTACACGGCACGCAGGTGGTCGTAGTCGCGTTGGCTGCTGGCCTCTTGCAGTTTGGCCAGTTTGCGCTCTACGTCGCTGGGGTGGAACACGTTGCGCAGCTGGGCCACTGGCAGGTGCAGGGGCTGCGTTTGGGGAACAAGGCTGTGGGAACTCATGACGTGCTCCTTGGCGTGATCCTCAATGGGAGGGGTGCGCTTTCATTGAAGCACACAACATGCCTGCCTTCAATGCCGGATAAGCCCGGCTGTGGCGCGGATAGCACCGTCTTTTTGCAGGATTAAAAAGCGCGCGTAAAAAAGCCGCCCTGTTAGGCGGCTTTTTGTTGTCCGTCATTGACTTGGTCAGCCTTTAGCCGCTGCTTACAGATTTGACCACTGCATACCGCGCCAGCGTCCGCTCGCGGGCCTCGGCATGGTCTATCAAGGGGTGGGGGTAGTTGACCCCCAGCGTGACTCCAGCCTCTTGCAGCTCAAGGGGGCGGGCCAGCCATGGGGCGTGTATGGCGGCATCAGGCAGTGCAGCCAGTTGGGGCAGGTAGCGCCTTATGAACTTGCCTTGGGCATCAAATTTTTGGCTTTGGCTGATGGGGTTGAAGATGCGAAAGTAAGGCTGTGCGTCGCAGCCGCTGGAGCTGGCCCATTGCCAGCCGCCGTTGTTGGCGGCCAGGTCAAAGTCATTGAGTTGTTGAGCAAAGTAGCGCTCGCCCCAACGCCAATCAATGCCCAGGTCTTTGATCAAAAAGCAGGCCACCACCATGCGCAGGCGGTTGTGCATATAGCCTGTTTGGTTGAGTTGGGCCATGGCCGCATCTACCAGTGGGTAGCCCGTGCGGCCTTGGCACCATGCTTCAAACAGTGCGTGAGCTTGGGGGCCTTCCTCCCAGGCGATGGCGTCGTAAGCAGGTTTGAAGCTGCGCTCCGCCACATGGGGGTGGTGCGCCAGAATTTGAAAATAAAAGTCGCGCCAGATCAGCTCGTTCAGCCAGGTGGTGGCGCCAGGGCTGCCTTTCTGCATGGCGCTGTAGGCCGTGCGGGCCAAAAGGCGGGGCGATACGGTGCCAAAGCGCAGGTGTACGCTGAGGTAGCTGGGGCCTTTAACGGCAGGGAAGTCGCGCGTGTCGTTGTAGCGGTCTATGCGCTGTAAAAAATCGTTTAGCAATTGCTGTGCGCCACTGCTGCCTGTGGGTAAAGCCAGTTGTGCAAGCCCAGCAGGCTCAAAGCCAAGGTCTTGCAGGGTGGGCACGGGGCGTTGTTCGCCGTCAGGACGGGCGGCCAAGCGGTGGGCGTAGCGCTCTGTGGGGTAGCTTTGCAAATAAAACGGGTTGATGGTGCGCAGCCACGCGTTTTTGTAAGGGGTGAAAACGCTGAAAGGGGTGCCGCTTTGGGTCAAGACCTCGCTGCGCTCAAGCACCGTGTGGTCTTTGCTGGTGTGCAGGGCAATGCCTTGCTGCGAAAGGCGTGTGCGCACCAGGGCGTCGCGCGCCAGGGCTTGCGGCTCGTCGTCATGGTTGGTGTACACCGCTTGCACACCCAGTTGCACGGCCAGTTGGGGTATGGCGTCGCTGGCAACTGCATGCCGAATGATCAGGCCCGCATGCGCTTGGCCTGACATTTGGCGCAATTGCGCATCCAGTTCAGTGAGCGATGCCTGGATGAATTCCACCCGTCGGTCAGCGCGGGGCAAGGCGTCCAGAATCTCACGGTCAAAAATAAAAACGCAGTGCACTTGCTGGCATTGGGTCAAGGCGTAATACAGGGCCGCGATGTCGCTGGCGCGCAGATCGCGGCGCAGCCACACCATGCCAGTGGTGTAAGCAGGGGGGCGGGTATGCGGGGGCAGGGCGGGGGGCATGTTCACCGTAAAATCAAAAAATGTCTGCTGATTCTGCGCCTATCAACCTCACCCATCATTTTTTGATTGCCATGCCCGGGCTGGAGGATGAGGCTTTTGCCCGCAGTGTGGTCTATTTGTGCGAGCACAGTGAGCGCGGTGCCTTGGGCCTGATCATTAACAAGCCCATGGACATCAAGCTCAAAGGTTTGTTCAACAAGGTGGATTTGACGCTTGAGCGTGAAGATTTGTCCGAGCAACCCGTGTTTCAGGGCGGCCCTGTGCAAACCGAGCGTGGGTTTGTGTTGCACGAGCCCATGCTGCCCGACCGAGCTGCCACCGATGAAGCTGCCTATGCTTCGACCATGACCATCCCTGGTGGGCTGGAGATGACCACCTCCAAAGACGTGCTGGAGGCGCTGTCAACAGGCGCAGGTCCGCGCCGCGTGCTGATTACGCTGGGCTATGCCTCGTGGGGTGAGGGGCAGCTAGAGACCGAGATTGCCGAGAACACCTGGCTCACGGTGGGTGCAGATTTAGGGGTGATTTTTGACACCCCCGTGCCCGAGCGTTACGACAAGGCTTTGTCTTTGCTGGGCCTGCAGGCGTGGATGATCTCGCCCGATGCGGGGCACGCATGAGCGGCCTTGCAGCGCAAGCAGCGGTGCCTGCGCATGCGCAAACCTTTTTGGCATTTGACTTTGGGCTTAAGCGCACGGGTGTTGCCACGGGCAACAGGCTGCTGCTCACTGCAACGCCACAGCCCACCATCGTGGCCGAAGGCGATGCGCGCTTTACCCATGTGGCCCAGCGCATCAAAGAATGGCAACCCGATGCCTTGGTGATAGGGGTGCCTTTTCATCCTGACGGTGCCAGCCACGAGAACACCGCCCGCGCCCTGAAGTTTGGCCGCCAATTGCGGGGCCGTTTTGGCCTGCCTGTGTTTGAGGTGGACGAGCGCTACAGCACCACCGAAGCCCATGCCCAGGGTGCGCGCGATGCCGACGCGGCATCCGCATGCATCATCTTGGAACAATTTTTAAGGAGCCTTGCATGAACCACCCGTCCAGCCTTGGGGCCTTGCCCTTGGACGCTGAAGCCCTGTACCAGGAGCTTTTGCGCGGCGTGCGCGGCATGCTCACGGGCAGCACACATTTAGCGGGCATTGCATCGGGTGGCGCATGGCTTGCCGAGCGCTTGCAACGTGACCTGGGCTTGCCTGGCACTGCGGGCGTGCTCTCGTCTGCCATGCACCGCGACGACTTTGCCCAACGCGGCATGGCCAGCAGTGCGCAGACCATGCTGCCGTTTGATGTCAACGGGGCTGATGTGCTGGTGCTGGACGACGTGCTCTACACAGGCCGCACCATACGCGCAGTCATCAACGAGCTGTTTGACTATGGCCGCCCCGCCAGCGTGCGACTTGCCGTGCTGGTAGACCGGGGAGGGCGGCAATTGCCCGTGCAGGCTGATTTTGCGGCTGCCCGCCTGGTGTTGCCTGCGTCGCGCCAGTTGGCATTGGCCCAAGGGGCCGACGGTGCTTTTCAATTCCAAGTCCAAGAGGTCTGACCTTGCTGCACAAGCGCAACCCCCAACTCAATCGCCACGGTGAACTGTTGCACCTGCTGTCCATAGAAGGGCTGCCGCGCAACATCATTACCCACATCCTGGACACTGCGGCCAACTTTGTCAGCGTCAATGACCGCGAGGTCAAAAAAGTGCCTTTGCTGCGCGGCAAAAGCGTTTTCAATTTGTTTTTTGAAAACAGCACCCGCACCCGCACCACCTTTGAGATTGCAGCCAAGCGCTTGTCTGCCGATGTGCTGAACCTGGACATTGCCCGCAGCTCTGCCAGCAAAGGCGAGTCGCTCTTGGACACCATTGCCAACCTGTCTGCCATGGCGGCCGATTTGTTTGTGGTGCGCCATAGTGAATCGGGTGCGCCCTACCTGATTGCACAGCACGTGGCGCCCCATGTGCATGTGATCAATGCAGGCGATGGCCGCCATGCCCACCCCACCCAGGGGCTGCTGGACATGTACACCATTCGCCACTACAAAAAAGACTTCAGCAACCTGACAGTGGCCATTGTGGGCGACGTGCTGCACTCGCGCGTGGCACGCTCAGATATCCATGGCCTGACCACTTTGGGCTGTGCCGAGGTGCGCGTGGTGGGCCCCCGCACCTTGGTGCCATCGGACATGGCGCAAATGGGCGTGCGTGTGTGCCACACCCTGGAAGAAGGCATCAAAGACGCCGATGTGGTGATCACCCTGCGCCTGCAAAACGAACGCATGAGTGGCGCGCTGCTGCCGTCCAGCCAAGAGTATTTCAAGAGCTTTGGCTTGACCCCTGAAAAGCTGCAATACGCCAAGCCCGATGCCATCGTGATGCACCCTGGGCCTATCAACCGGGGGGTAGAGATTGATTCGGCTGTGGTGGATGGTCAGCAAAGCGTGATCTTGCCGCAGGTGACTTTTGGGATTGCGGTGCGCATGGCGGTGATGTCCATCGTCGCAGGGAATGAGGCATGACCCACGAGGGGCTTACCCCCCTGAGCCGCTTCGCGTCTTCCCCCCAAGGGGGGACGCCACCACTGGCCCGGCAAAGCCGGTTCCACGGTGGCACTGGCATTGGGGCTGCTGTGGCGCAGACGCTGGCTGGCAAAGATGCACGCCATACAGATGCTATGTTTTTTGTAGCTGCTAAAGCTTTTGCATACTGCGGTAGCAGCCAATTTGGCTTGAAATCATGAAAATCTTGATCCAGAACGGCCGTGTGATGGACCCCGCCTCGGGGCTTGACCAGACCTGTGACATTGCGTTGGCAGCCGGGCGCATTGTGGGCGTGGGGCGAGTACCGTCAGACTTTGCGCCCAACCGCGTCATCAATGCTGCTGGTTGCTTGGTGTTGCCAGGCCTGGTGGACTTGGCGGTGCGCCTGCGGGAGCCTGGCTATGAACACGAAGGCATGCTCGAGTCTGAAATGGCCGCAGCTGTGGCCGGGGGCGTGACCAGCTTGGTGTGCCCGCCAGATACCGACCCTGTGCTGGACGAGCCTGGCTTGGTGGAAATGCTCAAGTTCCGCGCCGAGAAGTTGCACCAATCGCGCCTGTTTCCCTTGGGGGCGCTGACACGCGGTTTGGCGGGCGAGGTGCTGACTGAAATGGCGGAGCTGACCGAGTCTGGCTGCGTAGGTTTTAGCCAAGCCGATGTGCCTTTGGCCAGCACGCAAGTGATGCAGCGTGCGCTGCAATACGCCGCCACCTACGGCTACACCGTTTGGCTGCGCCCGCAAGAGCTGCACCTGGGCAAAGGCGTGGCGGCCAGTGGCCCCTTGGCTACGCGCCTGGGCCTGTCGGGCGTGCCGGTGGCGGCAGAAACCATTGCCCTGCACACTATTTTTGAGCTGCTTAAAACCACAGGCGCACGCGTGCACCTGTGCCGTATCAGCAGTGCTGCGGGTGTTGACTTGGTTCGCCGCGCCAAGGCGGATGGCCTCAAAGTTACGGCCGATGTGAGCATCAACTCGCTGCACCTGACTGATGTGGACATTGGATTTTTTGACAGCCGAGCACGCCTGACGCCCCCCCTGCGCCAGCAGCGCGACCGCGATGCCTTGAGCGCTGGCTTGGCCGACGGCACGCTAGACGCCCTGGTGTCAGACCACACTCCTGTGGACGAAGACGCCAAAACACTGCCTTTTGCCGAGGCCGAGCCCGGCGCCACGGGCCTAGAGTTGTTGTTCAGCCTGGCACTGAAATGGTCGCAAGACCGCAAAGTACCTTTGGCCCGTGCGTTAGAGGTTGTTACCGCCGCGCCAGCCGATGTGCTGGGTAATGCCTTGGGCACCCTGCAAGCCAGCGTGGGCCGCCTGGTGGTGGGCGGTGTGGCCGATGTGTGCGTGTTTGACCCCCAAGCCGCCTGGACGGTGCAAGCCAGCACCCTGCGCAGCCAAGGCAAGCACACCCCGTTTGTGGGCTACGAGCTGCCCGGCCAAGTGCGCACTACCTTGGTGGGTGGGCAAGTGGCTTTTGAGCGTAGTGTTTGAGCGTGGTGTTTAAGCGCCCAACGCCTCGCCGCACCTTGCCTGCATGAAGCCTTTTCGATCTGCACGCGCCTGTTGGCGGGCCCTGCGCATGGTGGGCCACATCCTGCACGGATTGTGGACCGTGACCGTGCGATTTCCCGCCATGACGGCCGAGCAGCAGCAACTGCGGGTGCAAGTGTGGTCGCTGCAATTGCTGGCATTGGCAGGCGTTAGTTTGCGGGTGCAAGGCACCCCAGCCGCCGCAGGGCCAGTGATGCTGGTGGCCAACCACTTGTCTTGGCTGGACATACCGGTCATGCATGCCGCGCGTTACTGCCGCTTTGTGTCTAAATCAGATGTGCAAGGCTGGCCCTTGGTGGGCGCACTGGCTACCGCTGCTGGCACGCTGTACATAGAGCGCAGCTCTCGCCGTGACGCAGCCCGCGTGGTCAGCACCTTGCAAACCGCACTGGCCCAAGGCGAGGTTCTGGCCGTGTTTCCTGAAGGCACCACCGGCGACGGCCGCAGCATGCTGCCTTTTCATGCCAACCTGCTGCAAGCCCCCATAGCCGCTAACGCCCCCGTGCAGCCTGTGGGCCTGCGCTTTGCCGACAAAGTTACCGGCACCACCAGTTTTGCCCCCAGCTATGCGGGCGATGAAACCTTGTTGGGATCGATATGGCGCACCCTCAGTGCCCCACCCTTAGAGGCTGTGGTGCATTTTGGCCCCCTGCAATGGCCCGAGGGGCGTGACCGCCGCGCGTGGGCGCAGCATTTGCATGGCGTGGTGCAGGGCTTGCGAGAGGCTTAAAGACAGCGCCTTAACCCCGCGCAAAAGTCACCACGTGATCCACTTGCGCACGTATGCCTATCCACTCGCCAATGGCGTGGTCGTGGTGGCTGGGTACGTGGGCCAGTACCAGTTGGCCGCTGGCCATTTGCAGGGTGTACAAAAACTCTGACCCTCTGAACGATTTGCGCACAATTTGCGCCTGCACCGGGGCTTCGTCGTCGTGCACGATGTCGTCTGCACGCAGCAGCACATCGCATTCACCGCTGGGGTAACTGGCAGGCAGGGGGCATTCACTCAAATCGGTCAGTTCACCCAATGGGGTGTGGGCCACCACGGTATTGCCGCGTTGCTCCAGGCGCGCTGGGGCAAATACGCCGTGTCCAATAAAGTCGGCCACAAACCGCGTGGCGGGGCGGTGGTACAGGGTGTAGGCATCGTCCCACTGGTGCAATTGGCCTGCCTGCATCACGCCAATCACGTCGCCAATGGCAAAGGCCTCTAATTGGTCGTGCGTGACAAACAGGGCGGTAGCGCCAGCGGCTTTCAAAATGCCGCGTACCTCGTGTGCCAGGCGTTCGCGCAGGTCAACGTCCAGGTTAGAAAAAGGCTCGTCCAGCAGCATCAGTTGGGGCCTGGGTGCCAAGGCCCGGGCCAGCGCCACGCGCTGTTGCTGCCCGCCCGACAGCTCGTGCGGAAACCGCCCAGCGCTGCCCTCCAGGCCCACCAGTTGCAGAACCTCTGCCACCCTTGCGGCTTGCTCGGCTTTAGGCAAGTGGTGGATGCCAAATGCCACATTGCGGCCCACCGTTAAGTGGGGGAACAGCGCGTAGTCTTGAAACACCATGCCAATGCGCCGTGCCTCGGGCGGCAGCATGGTGCTGGGGCTGCTGACCACGGTTTTTTGCAGGCGTATCTCGCCACTGCTCACAGACTCCAGCCCCGCCACTGCCCGCAGCAAAGTGGTTTTGCCGCAGCCCGATGGGCCAATCAGTACCCCAATGTCGCCCGCCCGCAGGCCCAGCGTAACGTGGTCAACGGCAGGGTGGGTGCGCCCTGGGTAGCGCACTTCTAGTTGGGACACTTCGAGATACATATTTAAATATTGTAGGTTCTAATGCGTAAAATTCGCATTTGCATTCCCGCTTGGCTGCTGGCGCTGCTTGCCACCTTGGCCCGCAGCACGCTTAGCCACTTTTCTTGACTGGCTTGCGCCCCTTTTTTGCTGTGACCCACCCCGCTTTGCCTGTTTTGCTGGCCCGCATGCTGCGCATGGCGGGTTTGCTGCTGCTGGCGGGCGTGTTGGCTTTGCCCGTGCTGGCGCTGTTGGCGTCTTGGTTGCCTGGCTTGCAAGGGGCTGGGCCTGCGGGTGAGCAAGCGGGCAGCATCTTGCGCGAGATGGCGGCCACCGTGCTGCCCGGCTATGTGGGCACCACGCTGTGGCTGGCCTTACTGGTGGCGCTAGGGGCTGCGCTGGTGGGCACTGCAACGGCAGCGGTGGTGACCTTGTTTGATTTTCCGGGCCGCCGCACGTTTGAATGGCTGCTGCTGCTGCCCCTGGCCATGCCCGCTTACGTCACGGCCTATGCGTATACCGACTTTTTGCAGTTCAGCGGGCCGCTGCAAACCGCGCTGCGCAGCGCCTTGGGCGTTAGCGGCCATGTGCTGCCCGATGTGCGCAGCCTGGGCGGGGCAGCCTGGGTGTTTGTGTTTTCGCTCTACCCCTATGTGTATTTGCTGGCACGCACCGCTTTAGGCGAGCGTGCTGCCCACCTGATGGAAGCCGCCCGCCTGCTGGGCGCACCTTTGTCGCGCCGTATTCGCACCGTGGCTTTGCCCTTGGCCCGGCCTGCAGTAGCCGCTGGCGTGGCCTTGGTGCTGATGGAAACCCTGGCCGACTTTGGCGTTGCCAGCTACTTTGGTATCCAAACCTTTACCACGGGCATCTACAAAGCCTGGTTGTCTATGGACAACCGCATTGCAGCCGCCCAGTTGGCCACCATGCTGCTGCTGTTGGTGGTGGTGCTGTTGCAGCTAGAACACCGCGCCCAGCACCGCATGCGCTTTAGCGCGGGCGCAGGCCGCGCAGGCTCTGCCGAGGCCCGGCCCTTGCCGCTGCGCGGTGGCGCCCTGTACACCGCTTGGCTGTTGTGCGGCTTGCCGGTGTTGATGGGTTTTGTGGCACCCGTGGCCTTTATGTTGCGCCCCTTGGCGGCAGATTGGTCGGTATTGCCATGGGACCGCTTTGTGGAATGGGGCTGGCACAGCATTCGGCTGGCGGGCATTACCGCAGCACTGGCAGTTGCAGTGGCCCTGGCCCTGGCCTTTGCCTTGCGCCGCCAGCCAGACTTGGTGACCCGTACCGTGGTGCAAGTGGCGGGCCTGGGCTATGCCGTGCCGGGTGCGGTCATTGTGGTGGGTTTGCTGTTGCCCGTAGGCTGGCTGCAAAACGCCATGCCGCAGTGGGGCGTGGGCGCTTTGGTAACAGCCACGTCGGTGGGCATCGTGTGGGCTTACTTGGTGCGCTTTAGTGCGGTGGCGCTGCAATCGGTGCAAAGCGGCTACACCCGTATTCCAATCAGCCTAGACGACTCTGCCCGCATGCTGGGCACCAGCGGCATGGGCCTGCTGGCAAGGGTGCATTGGCCACTGCTGCGCCGCTCTACCGCTGCGGCGGCGCTGCTGGTGTGGGTGGATGTGATGAAAGAGCTGCCCGCCACCATGGTGCTGCGCCCCTTTAACAGCGACACCCTGGCCGTAGTGGCCTACCAACTGGCCCGCGACGAACGCCTGGGCGAGGCGGCCCTGCCATCGCTGGCACTGGTGCTGGTGGGGCTAGTGCCTGTGGTGCTGCTAAGCCGTACTTTGCGCAGTGGTGGGCGGTAATGGCTGACTTTTGCTATTGGTTTTGTAGCTATAAGTGCTTGAATTACTAAGGCAGAGCGCGGTTTTTGCTTAAAAAATGCCTGTCAGCCAGTTTTTTTAAACTTTTGCTACCATAAAGATAGCAACAAATGCCGTGGATACTGCGGTATTGCCCAAAAAAGCCCATATTCTGCATATGTTTGCGAGCCACATCACACACCAACAAGCCAGCAGGCGCATTGATTAAAGACGCCTATGTCAGCACACCAGAGCAATTGTTGCCACCCACGTCGTATGCTGATGTGTGCGGTTGCTGCATTTGCCTTGCTGCCAGGCTATGCCTTGTCAGCCGACCGCAAAAAATTCATACAAACGCTGATCCATGCAGCCCGTTTGCGCACGCAAAAATTGGAGTTGTATGACCCCGCGTATCGACAAATTGCCTACCCAATGGGCGATGTGCCAGAGGGCAGAGGCGTTTGCACCGATGTGGTGATACGCGCTTACCGCGCAGCCGGGGTGGACTTGCAGGTGCTGGTGCACCAGGATATGAGCAAGAACTTTGCGCTGTACCTAAAACTATGGGGCATGCGCGGAACAGACCGCAATATTGACCACAGGCGGGTGCCTAATCTGCAAACCTTTTTTCGCCGTCAGGGTGCTCAATTAGCTATTGGTAAAACCCCCCAGGCGTTCAAGCCCGGTGATTTGGTGACGTGGATGCTGCCAGGTAATCGCCCGCACATCGGTATTGTTTCTGACCGTTATGCCCCAGACAAAAAAACGCCTTTGATACTGCACAACATTGGCTTGGGGTCGGTGGAGGATGACATTCTTTTTGAGTTCACCATCACAGGGCACTATCGTTATCACCCTTGAATCGATATTCAATACAAAGCCAATCGCCCTGCTATTGCGCGATTAGCTTGGTGCTGAAGCTATAGTGCATTTACCTGAAGCGCTTGCGCAACTGACTCTTAGGCGCTGTTTATGGGGGTAACTCGGCTGTTTTCCATGAAGCCTCTGGCGTCAAGACATCATGCATTCGCTCTTGGTGTCATTTGCGGGTCGTTTCATGCGTCTTTTGCCGCATCGCGGTTTGGAGTCCAGATCAATGAGTTTGCTTCCCTGGCCTTGCTTGTGGTTTTTGCCGTCTTGGTGCGGTTCTACTTTGAAGGTAGGCCGAATGCTCAGAAGCCGTGAACTTCGGTCTAACCAGTCGGCTGACACGGTACCGCACCTGCAGGAGGCGGCTTCTCTGCTGTCGCTGTGGTCTACTTACTCTCAACGTTTTGTGTCAGGAGAAGTCTGTGCGTGCTGAAGGTGTTATTCAAGAATCGGACTATGTTCGTTCGCAGTACTTGCACATTCGCCCGCGTCCAGTCTTTGCTGTTATTGGCATTGTGATCTTGGCTTTGTTTGCCTGGTCACTTGCTGCCTCATTCTCATGGATCATGACCGGGGTGGTGGTTTATCTCGTCTTGTGGCTTGGGGTGTTCATACCGTGGTATGCCAGGAAGAACTACAGACAATACAAAGCCCTTTCGGAGCCCGTTGCAGTCGAGGTTCGCGAGGATGGTTTGTTCTTTAAGAATAGCAACGGCGAGGGTCTCGTTCCTTGGTCACATATCGTCAAGTGGCGCCGAAGCGATAAATTACTTTTGCTGTACCCGGCAAGCAATATCTTTCATCTCGTTCCAAGTCACTTTTTCCCTACACAAAAGGCTTACGCCGAGTTTGTTGAAGTACTAAAGACTCGGTGCGGCAATGCCACATAACAATTCCGTTGAGAGGCACGGTTTGTAAGCTACGCTTGCAAATACTCTCCGCCGCTTCGCGGTTCCGGCCGCCCGTCACGTCAAACGTTAAACGTCCCATTTCTCGATGCGAATCACCATTGACGGCTTAGACCTTAACGATGAAAAACGCATCGGCTTTACGTTAATGCCGAGTTACGCCGCTTCTTTTAGCAGTAAATTGCTCTCTGGTACTGCACGTTTTGTTCCCGCGTCAGACACGCCTATGCTTTGTGTTGGCGAAGTCTTTGATGTTGAAATCAGTCAGGAAGAAATTTCTGAGTTTGAAGTCCTTAGAACTAGCGCTATCTCGGAATCCGTGGCCATGAGACCGCAGGCAAACGGATTCATAGTTCATGGCGTTGTTTCGTCCATTGAGCCGGTTAGCGAACCTCCGGGTCAACAGTGCGTCGTTGTTGTTGCAGGTGAAGCTGGTTTCTTTCTTAGTAGGACAGAAATTGGCGATATCGACCTATCTGTCGGAGATGCTGTGAGATTCATCGCGCATGATGTGGCCTTATGGGACGAAGCCATATGACGACGCTAGCGAACCGCCCGTTTAACAGGTCAGCCTATGCAATCCCCTGCCATCGGGTTGCCGCTTTGTGGCTGATGCTTTGTGTTGGTGGCCTCCAGCGTTAGACCTTATGCAGACATTCGCGCGCGTTCCCAGCCGAATCGTGTTGATAGCTGGTCATCCAAACGGCGGCTGGTCCAGCGCGGACGAAGGCACGCCTGGATCATTTGAGCTCGAGTTTAGATTTGAGATTACAGACGACGGCAACAGAAATTTTCTCCTTGTGTACAGCTCTGTTGATGGTCGCTATTCTGCGGACACTTGGCACGAAACGCTTGAGGACGCATACGCTGCCGCCGCCGAGGAGTTCGGAATCGACGAAAGTGAGTGGATGAAATGACTAGTCAGTCAGTCGTTTCCAGGGGCGGAGAGAGGTCTAACACGGTAATCAAGACGGACGCCTTCGGCTCCGCATGTCTTCAATATTAGGCTTCACTAAGCACCTTTGTGGCGCCCGAGCCTTCAACTGATACCAACACTAAAGGGAGAACCAAGTGCACAAGGATCTTCAGTCAGTATGCACAGCGCTTGAGACACTGGCTACTACCGTAACGAATGCCTGGGGTGCGGACGCGACTGTTTGCGAGAACTGGGGCTGGTTCGGCCCGGCGGTCACGCGACATGACTTGGCGCAGGTTGCGCGTTCGCTCGCTGAAGATATTCGAACGACTGGTCATGATGAACTTGACGATCCGTGGCTTGAGTTCGTTCAAGATATTCCAAGACGACTCAACATACTGCAGGTAAATACCGTCCCGCAGATGTTTGGCGGCAATAGTGGGCAAGCTATCCCGGCATACCTGACAACACTAGCTCTAATTCGAACGCAGCTGCTTCCCGCACTTGGGTGGCAAGCAATGCCGGATTCGAAGGCACTTCCCGCCAACCTAGCTAGGCGTGCTAGGGCAGCACAGGCGGAGCTAGATCAACTGACGCCGAATATTGAGCACCTCGGGAAGCAGATCGAGCAAATTCAGGCAGCTCACGCGGTCGCAGAAACGCTTCCAGTCGATCTGCAGGCGCTTTCAGAGGCGCGCGAGAAGCTCAGCAAAGCTTCGCTTGAAGCCGCCCTACATGCAGAGAAGGTCAAGGAAGCTCAAGAGAGTGCGGCGGCAGAGCTCAAAAAAATGCGCGAGTCTAATGTCGAAGCTGCGCAACTCGTAAAACAGTGCGAGGCGGCGTACCAGATAACAACCACAAAAGGTCTAGCTGGCGCATTTGATCAGCGCGCCGGTCGGCTTGCATGGTCCATGTGGACATGGGTTGGCGGCCTCGTAGTTGCCCTCGGTCTTGGCTCTTTCATCGGTGCACATCGTCTTGAATTGTTGTCCGTGGCACTTCAAGCCGCAAATCCGAACTGGGCAGGCATCAGCATGCAGGCTGTCCTTTCACTGCTGAGCGTAGGCGCCCCGCTTTGGTTTGCATGGCTGGCTACGAAGCAAGTTGGTCAGCGCTTCCGACTTGCCGAAGACTACGCTTTTAAGGCTTCCGTTGCTAAAGCGTATGAAGGCTACCGCAAGGAGGCAGCAAGAATTGACACGGCGTTCGAATACCAGCTATTTGGATCTGCGCTCAACCGCCTTGATGAGGCACCCTTGAGATTAGTCGAGAGTGGCTCGCACGGCAGTCCGTGGCATGAACTAGCCAACTCGGAAGCTGTCCGGCGGGCGTTCAACGCGGCCCCAGAACTGCAGGAAAAAGCTACTGCACTCCTCCACGCTGCCATTGCAGCAGCGGGTAAGGCCATACCGAAGCGCGAAGCCGATCAAAAGCAAAACGTTGCACCAATTGACGAGAAGTGAAGCCTAAGCCCTCGCTCAAGCGGAGAACCAACGGTAGGCCACCAGGCCCTGTCCGGCCGTCCTGTTGTCGTCTTTCGTTTAGTTCAAATGTTGAGGCTCTAAAAAACCTCTGGAAATTTTTCTCAAATGATTTCTTTGAAAAATCGACGCGTCACAAACGTGCATACGCTTCGATCCCAATGTTGCGAGGGGCTCTGGCACTCACCCAAATGGAGCTGTGTCGCACTTACGGTGGTTTTTACAGCCTTGCTGAGCCTCAAGAATTGGCACTTGCGCTACCCGCCAACACACCACCAGGCTTGGCCTCTAGACTGCTGACACCTCACGGTAAATAAAGCGTCATCGTGCAAATCAAACCAACATTGTTCACCGCTGCGCTTGCAGGCGTTTTTTCTGGCATCGTGATGCCCATGCTTTGGGTTCGGTTGTCCGATGAAAGCACGGGTTTGGTGCTGGCTTTTCTGGGCTTCGTGGTTTTTCCGGTGCATGCGTTTGTCGTTGGCATGGGGCGTGACCAAGCGGGGAACCCAAGATCGGTTGATACGGCCTTGCTAAAGCGGGTTGGAGCGTGGTTGCTCTGTGCTGTAGCTGCTACCGCGATCAGCCAGGCGCTTCGTGCATAGCACGCAATAGGCAAGCTGAGCCAAGCTGCGCCGTATTGGGCTGCACTGTTTGAAGACTGAAAACTGCCTTAGTAGCAGACATGCCTGGTGGATGGCGCAAACGCTCAGGCAAGAAAACACCCTGTTGGTCCCCTCGACAGGAATCGAACCTGTATCTAGCGCTTAGGAGGCACTCGTTCTATCCATTGAACTACGAGGAGAAGGGCATGCGCGGCCCGCATTGTAGGTGCAGATGGTGGGGCCAGCCTAAAGCGGCTTCTAGGGTCAGTCGTACCGCACGGTGTAGATGATGTCTACCGCGCTTTGCGCCCCGGTTTGGCCGCGCAGCGTCAGGCGTTTAGATAGGTCGTAAAAAATGTACAGCGTGCCCAGGGTGCTCGATAGGCTGTGCTCGTAAGTCACGTACAAATCTTGCGTGATGCGTTTGCCCAGGCTCAGGGCGGCGCTGCTGGCGTCTTCGCCGTTGCCTATGCCGGTCAGGCCGATTTCATCCAGGCCAATGCTGCTGGCAATTTGGGTGCTGGCGTTGTTGTCCTTGCCGCCCAGCAAGGCCATGGCGGCTTGTTGCAGCAAGCCAGCTTGGGCGCCGCTGCCAGTGCTGTTGCGGCCCAGTACCAAGAGCGATAGTTTTTCTGCGTCGGGCAGTTCGGGGTCGGCGTACAGGCGCACGCGGGGGTTTTGGGCGGCGCCAGTAATTTGCACGCCCACGCGGGTGGCCATGTTGGGGCGCAGGGCAAGGATGTCGAGCGCGGGGTTGTCCAGCGCGCCGCTAAAGCGCAGCAGGCCGGTTTCTACGTCCAGCATTTGGCCCCAGGCGCGGTAGCGGCCTTGTAGGGTGCGCACTTCTCCGGTTACTCGGGGCAAGGCAGAGGCTGCGCTGCTGCGTATTTCTAACTGGCCCTCTAGCCGCGTGGTCAGGCCGTGGCCTTGCACGGCAAAGTCGCGGCCAAGGTCAACGGTGATGGCAATGTCGGGCGGCTTGGCGGTGCGTGCTTGGGCGCGGGGTGCATCTGGCCGGGTGGGGGCTTGGGGCACCAGGGGGTGGGGCTTTTTGGCGCGTACCACCACGTCGCTACCCAGGGTGGGGGTGGTTTCGTCGGGCAGCACAATGGTGGCGCGGTCGGCAGTCAGGTTACCGCGCATGGTGACTTGGCCTTGGCGCAATTGCAGTTGCAAGGGGCCAGACACGCTGATTTGGCGGTCGGCACGCACCAGCACTTGCAGTGCGTTGGCTTGGGTTTGCAGGTTGATCTCAATGCCCGGTGCAGCATCGCCGCCTGTGCTGTTCCAGCGTACGGTGCCTGTGCCCGTAAGCGTGCCGCCGTCTTGTGGTGCCGCAGTGCGGTTGCCGCTGATACCCAAAATGCGCGCCTTGTTGCCCCGCCCACCGTGCAGCTCCAGTTGCGTAATGTCCATTTGGTTGCCGCTAAGGGTGGCACGCAGCAGGCCATTTTGTAGGTCAATGCCATCGGCAATGGATCGCACCGCCAAGCCGTTGGCCCCCAAGGTGCCTGCCCAGCGGGGTGCGTTGCGTTGCCCGCTCAGGGCCAGGTCAGCCTGCAAGGTGCCGCGCACGCGCCAGCCTGGGGGTGCCAGGGCCGACCACACGCCCAGGTCGGGCAGGTTGGCGCGTACTTGGGCGCTTATTGGGGCGTCTTGCGCCCACAGGGGGGCGGTGCCGTTGGGGTTGGCAGGCCCGCCCAGCCAGGGTGGCAGTTGGATGTTGGTTTGGCCGCTGGCGGTCACCTCGCCCGCCCGCGTGCTGCGCCATTGCACTTGGGCGCTTACCGTGGGGCCGTTGGCTTCTAGCGTGGCCTCAGCTTGGGTCAACCCAGCGGGGCTGCCGGTGGCGCTGCCCGCAAGGCTTGCGGGCAGGTTGTTGATGGCGCCGTAGAACACGCGCAAGTCGCCCCGCGCGCGGCGCAGGCTGGCGCGGCCGCGCAGGGTGTCGGTCAGTGCCAGTTTCCAGTCGCCGTCCAGTTGAACGTCACCGCCCAAGCCCATGCTGGCCAAGGTGCTGCCCGTGTCTTGCAGGCCCAGCGCATCCACCCATGCCAAGGGCAGGTCTTTCAGGCTGCCTTGGGTGGCCCATTGGGGGTTGCTGGATGTTGTGTTGGTGGTGCTGTAACGCAAAGCGGTCCAGCGCAGTGTTGGGCTGCCGGGGGCGGGGCCGCTCAAGCGCAGCTCGCCTGGGGTCAGTTCGGCCAGTGTCAGTGGGGTGACTTGGGTTGGGTTCCATAGCGTTTGCAGCGATACAGGATCGGCCAGCGTCAGCACCCAGGGTGCGCTTGCTTTTGGGGTTTGCATTTGCAGGCGCAGGGCTTGCAGTTGGGCCTGTAGCTGTGTCTGTCCTTCGCGGGGCGTGCTGATGCGGGTGGTGGCGCTGGTGTGCAAGCCCCAGGTGCGCAGGGTTTGCGCAGCGCCCGTGCGCACCTGCCCATCCAATGCCACGCTGGCATCGGCCAGGGTGCCCGCAAGCTTGATTTGCACCCCGCGCAACTGCACGGCATGCTCCAAATGGGCGGACGGGCCTGCATCCATGCGCGGTATGGCCAGGGTGGCTTGCAGGTTCAGCGGTTTGCCCTGGGCTTTGCTGCGGGTGCTGGCAAGGCGTGGCTGTGTAAGTGGCGGCTGTGTAAGGTCTTGCCAGCCACCCGTCCACAGCACAGACATATCGGCTTGGCCTTGCACGGGTGTGTTTAGCCATTGCTGCGGCAGTTCAGCCAGCACTGCAGGCATGCCAGGCAATTGGGCCAGTGCCTGCAAATCGGCCAGCCAGCGCTGGGTGCGTGCGGCATCGCTCCATTGCAGTTGGGCCTTGCCTTGGCCTTCTTGCTGGGCCATGTGGCCTGTGGCACTCAGGCTGGCGCCTGGCAGGTTGATTTGTAGATCGCCCCGCACTGCGCCATTGCTTTGTATTTGCAAGCGTGTGGCTTGCACCCGGGTTTGCAGCGCTTGCAGGTTGAGTTTTTGCAGCACCAGCGTGCCGTTGGCCAAGTGCGGTTGCCATAAGCCCTCGGCTTGGAGTTGGTCAATGCGGTGCGTACCCGTGATGTTGCCCGCGTTGGCGGGCGTGCGGATGTTGATGGCAAAGCGCAGGTCTGTGGCGTGGCTGCCGTTGCTGGGGGCTTGCATCTGGGCCGTCACATTGCCGTCCAGGGGCGCCGCGGCCAGCGCTGTGTGCAAGGCCGCTGGCGGAAACTGGCGCAGCAGCGCCTGTCCATCGGCAGCGCCGGTGCTGGGGGTGAAGTGCCCTTTTATCTGCACACTGCCTTTGCCAATGCGGGCTGTCAGTTGGGCAACGTCCCACCGCGTGCCGTTGTAGTGCGCGTCTGCCTGTAGCGCTGCAAGGGGCAAGCGGCCAGTGTCCCATGGGCCTGGGGCGTCGTTGCGCAAGTTGCTTTGTATGTGCAGGGGTGATGCCGCTTCGCCCGGCAGTTGTGGCGTTGCCTGCGCTGTGCCATGCAGCGCTGTGGTGGGCGCGCCGGGCCACAGGGGGGCCAAGTCAATGCCCTGCAGGGCCACTCGGGCCTGCACCAGCGGTTGTGCTTGCCAAGGGCGCAGCGTGGCTTGCACCTGGGCTTGGATAGGCGCTTGCACGGGTGGCTGCACCGATGCTGGGGGGGCGTTTGCAGGTGTTTTCTCAGTCGCTTTTGCGGGGGCAGCACTGCCACCTGTGGCCTGCAATTGCAGTTGCCAGGGTGTTTGGGTGTCTCCCACCGGGCCTTGTAGGGTGGCGTTCAAGGCAAGGGCTTGCGCAGGGCCACCACCGGGCGGTATGCCTTGCACAGTGCCTTGTAATTGCGCTTGCAGCGCCATGGGGTGCTGGGCTTGTACGGTGGCTTGGCCTTGGTAGTGGGTGGTGTACTGGCCTTGCGCCATGGCCAGTTGTGCCAAGCGCAATTGGTGCTGGGTGCCATCAAACAGATAGTGCACTTGCAGTTGGGTGGCCTGCACTGGGTTGCTGCCGCCTTGCCACTGCAGGGTGTCGATGTGCAAGGGCGCATCAATGCGCAGCGGCAGGGCCAAGCTGCTGGGGGGCTGCATGGGCTTTGGTGCCTGTTGGGTGGGCGTGCTGGTGATGTGCACTTGCTTTGCATGCAGGGTGTGCAATGTCAGCTGGCCTTGCAGCAGGGGCCACAGTGACCACTGTGCCTGCACACCCGTGGCCTGCACTTGCAGGCCGGGGCTGCTCCATTGCAGGGTGTCGATGCTGCCACCGTGGCGCAGCGATGCATGGCTGCCTTGCACCACCAATTGCGAGCCTTGTGGCAGCCAGCGCTGCGCATATTGCACGGTGGTAGCCAGCGATGTTTGTGTGCCTGCCCACCACCAAAGCGCGCTGGCGGGTAGCAGCACCAGGGCGCACAGCACTGCCAAAACCCAGGCCCAGCGGCTGCGTTTGCGGCGGGTTTTTGGCTGGCTTTTTAGGCGGGTAGCGGGTGTGTTGCTAGGGGTGCGCGGTGGCATGCAGTGCTGTCTTAAAAACTAAAACCCAGCCGCACGTGCAGCCGCAGTTGTTTGGCTTGTGCGCCATATGCCAGGTCGGCTTGCAAAGGCCCCACGGGGCTGCGCCAGCGCACGCCAGCGCCCACGCCCACTTGGGCTTTAAGGTCGCCCACGCGGTCTGCGACGCTGCCCGCGTCAATAAACAGGGCGCTTTCCCAGTCGCTAAGCTTGCCGTCGTACACGATGGGGCGCTGCCATTCGGCGCTGGCCACCGCCATGTAGCGGCCACCATAGAGCTGGTCGTTGTCGGTGCGGGCACCAATCGAGCGGTAGCTGTAGCCGCGCACCGTGGTGTCGCCGCCCGTTAAAAACAATTGTGTTGCGGGAAGGTCGGCATTTTTGCGGGCCAGCAGTGCGCCTGCTTGGGCCCGTAACGCAATGCGGGCGTTGCGGCTGGTACCGTCGGGAGCGGTTACTCGGCCCGCAGGGATAAACGCTTGCCAGCGCAAAAGGCTGCGCACAAAAGGTGTGCGTTGTGCCAGCAAGGTGGTGCCTACGCCGGCCTCCAATGCCAAGCCGTAGCCGCGTGTGGGTGCGTTGACGTTGTTGAAGTACCGGCCTGTCCAGCCCACGTTCAGGCTCAGTGCCGCGCTGGACGGCGGTGCCTGCAAGCCCTGGCTGTTGGCGTAGTCGTATTGCAAAAAATAATTGCGCTCGATGTTTTTGCCTGTGTGGTTATGCCCGCCGCGCACACGGCCACTGTTGACCTTGTAGTCGCCCGTGGGTTCGCGCTGCAGCAGCAGGCTGCCAAAGCGGCGCCAGCCATCTTCAGCAGGCAGGCCCGTCCATTCGGTAAAGGCCGATTGGGTGTCTCGGTCCAGCGATAGATTGCTTTGTGCACGCCAGCCCAACCAAGGCAGGCGGTTGTGGGTGTGGTCTAGGCTCAGTCGCGGCCCACTGTCTGTAGACAAGCCTGCACCAAAAACCAGTTTTTGCAAGCGTGCTTCACGCACTTTGGCCACCACGGGTGCGGCTTCTGGGGTGGTGGTGTCTGTATCCAGGGTCAAAAACACGGCGTCGAAGTAGCCGCTGTCTGCCAGGCGTTGCTGGGCGTCTAGCAGTTCGGTTTCGTCGTACACCGCGCCGGTAGGCAGCCTTGCCAAGCGTCGGGCTGCGTCGGGGTCGTAGCGTTCTGAGCCCTCCACCCGCATGGGGCCAAACCTGAACACTGGGCCGGTGTCGTAGGTCACGTGCAGCGTGGCCTGGTGCTGGTCGGCATCAATATCGGCTTGGCTGCTGGCAATGCGTGCGGTGGGGTGGCGCCTGATTTTGAGCTGCTTAAGCCCTTGCGCTTTGGCACTGTCCCAAGCGTTTTGTGTAAAGGCTTGCCCTGCTGGCAAGCCCCAGTTGTTTTGTATGCGGCGTTGCTGGCGGGTCAGTTCAGGGGGGGCTTGCGCTGCGTCAGCCGCTCCAGCGGCGTCTGGGCTTGGGTTGCTGCGGGTAAAGGCAATGTCAACCTGCGCCACCCGGGTTTGGGGGCCGGGGTCAGCGGTCAGCACCACGCTTTGCGGGCTGCCTGCGGGCATGGGCGGTAAATCCAGGGTCAACACAGGCGAGAAATAGCCTTGCGTTGCCAGCAAGTCGCGCGCATCCTGGTCGGCGCTTGCCAGCAGGCGCAAAAGCTCGTCGCGTTGCAGGTCTTCTAAGAAGTACCGAAACCGTTGCAGCGGCAAGTGTTGCAAAAGCAAATCCCGCAGGGCTGCGGGGGCGCGTACCTCTAGCGTAAAGGCCGTGGGCAAAGGCTCCGGTGGGGCGTCGGGGTTGGCTGGCGCAGAGTCGGGCGCAAGGGCGGGCACTGCGTGTGGCGGCACCAAGTCGGGGGACACTGCTGCGGGCGGCACAGGGGCTGGGTCTGGCGCAGCCTTTGTGGGCAGCACCCCGCAGCCTTGCAGCAGCAGCGCCACGGCGCATACGGCAAAACCTGCCCTGGCAAAGGGCGCACAGCGTTGCAGCAAATTGTGAGCACCTGCCCTGAACATGGGCTTATTTTGACAGCAGGCATGTGTCTGGCCGGGTAACAGATGGTCTGGGCTTGTGACGGATAACACCTTGCGGTGTTAGGAAGCCCTCGCTGGCTATAATCCGCGGCTAACCCTAAGGTAGCCGTTTGGCCCCTTCACACTGCTCAACGTTCAACTGACTGTGCGCGCAAAATGAAAAAATCCCTCTCTACCTTGCTGGCCTTGGCCGCTGTGTCCTTTGCGGCTTCTTTGCATGCACAGGAAGTCAAAGGCGATGTGGAGTCTGGCAAGCAAAAGATTGCCATGTGTGTGGGTTGCCACGGCATTGCTGGTTACCAGTCCAGCTTTCCTGAAGTGCACAAGGTGCCCATGATTTCTGGCCAAAGCGGCAAGTACATTGCGGCGGCACTGGTGGCTTACCAAAAAGGCGAGCGCAAGCACCCCACCATGCGCGGTATTGCCGTCAGCCTGACAGAGCAAGACATTGCCGATGTATCGGCCTACTACGAGCAACACGGAAAAACCAGCGCTGAGCTGCCTGCACAGCCCCAGCGCAAGCCCAGCGAGCAAGTGGCTAAGTTGTTAGAGAAAGGCGCTTGCATCTCTTGCCACGGCGCTAACTTTGCCAAGCCCATCGACCCTTCTTACCCCAAACTGGCTGGCCAGCATGCCGACTACCTGTATGTGGCACTCAAGTCTTACAAGGTAGAAAAGAACGCCAACGTTGGCCGTGGCAACGCCATCATGGGTGGTATTGCCAAGCAGTTCACCAATGCCGAACTCAAAGCCATGGCTGACTACATCAGCAAGGTTGATGGCGATTTGCAAGTGATTCCGCAGTCACGCTTCCGTTAAGCCCTGGCGCACCGACAAAAAAAGCCCGCAGTTGCGGGCTTTTTTCATGCGCAAGGCAACACGATCAGGCAGACATAGCGGCTGCCAGCAAACTGGCGCAGGCCACGCTGGTCAAGCGCAAACGCAAAGACAAGTACCAACGGGGCAGGGTGGTTTTGTTGGCCAAAAGCAGGTCTTGCGCCAAATGCGCTGCAAAGCCCACCATCAAAATCACGGTACCCACCACAGGCCCCACCAGCAACACAGGCCAAGCCAACAGTGCGGGCACTACGCTCCACACAAAGCAGCGCGTGCGTGTAGCCGCTTGCATATGCGGGTCTGCCATGGCCAGCCCCCAGTGCAGCGCCCCCACAAAGCTCAAAATAACCGCGCCATACGCCAGCAGCGCCGTATGCCAAAGGATGCCTATGACTCCGCCAGAAGGCTGCACCCACACCGCCAAGGCCAGGCTTACAAAGGGCAACAGCCCACCGTAGCCCAACCAGGCTACAGCGGTGGGTATGCGGGCATCAGATGGGGTGTCGGGTGTCTGCATGTTGATGTTTTGCGGTGAGTTAACTAGTGACAAAGCCTGCGGTGTCTTCAAGCGCTAGAGGGTAATGCAGTGCTCAAAAACTGGCTGAAAAGGGCTTTTGAGAGATTTTTTAAGTCTTTTTGGCACTATGCCTTAGTATCAAAAGGCTCTATAGCTATGTTTTTAATAGCATTTCTGTGGGCCAGCCTCTGAATCAATCACGCGTTGCAAGGCGCTGCACTTTGTCCACATAAGCCGTGCCGTCCGGCGGTTGGCCGCTGCGCTGGCTTTCCCACAGCATTTGACCCAGGCAGTCCATGGTGGTGTGGTGCGCGTCGTGCAGGCTAGTGCGGCGGGCCAGTAGCTCTACCGCTTGGCGGATGCCGCGTGGTTGGTCAATGCTGCATTGCTCGCTGATAGACAGGTGCATCGACAAGTGCAAAAACGGGTTCATGGCCCCCGGGGCTTCGTCGTAATTGCGGGCAATAGCGGCGTCGGTATCGGCCAGGTCTGCGTGGTACTCGGGGTGCTCTGCAATCCACAAACTGGCCAGGGTTTCTATGGCTTCCATGGGCTGGCCCGCCTGGGCTTTGGCGTGCACGCTACAAAAAAACCGGCGCACATCGGCTTGGGTAGGTTGGAACATGGTGTGCGAGGGTAGCACGCAGCCTAAGCAAGCATGCGGGTGGGTAATAAAGTCGGCTACACCCGCCAAGCGGGCAGTTGCCAGTTGCGCCACAAGGCCAGGCCGCGCAAACCAGCGGCTGTGAGCCCGCATGCCACCATGGGTAGCCATTCGGGGCCATTAAGGAACTGCACCAGCAGATACACCCAGCCACCCGCAAAAGCGCACAGAGCATAGGGCCGGTGGTCACTAAAGGCTTGGGGGATTTCATTGCACAGCACATCGCGCAGCACCCCTCCAAACGAGCTGGTGATCATCCCCATCATGACGGCCACCAAAGGCGGCATCTCCAGCGCATAGGCCAGGTCTACCCCCACTGCCGCAAACAGCCCCAGCCCCAGAGCATCTGGCCATTGGATGGCGCGTTCGGTGGGTTCAAAGTGGCGCTGGCGCATAAACAGCATGGCGGCTGCGCACAGCAGCAAAGTGCCCCACACAAATTCGGTATGGCGTACCCAAAAGAAGGGCCGTTGGTCCAGCAGCAAATCGCGCAAGGTGCCCCCGCCAAAGGCTGTGACAAACGCCACTACGCATACGCCAACAGCATCGAGCCGCTTGCGCGCTGCCACCATGACGCCAGACAAAGCAAAGGCCGCAGTGGCCGCTACTTCAAGCGCCAGTCTGAGGGTTTCGATCCAAGTGGGAGGCAGTGCAAGCATGTATCAGATTGTGCATGTGCTGGTCTGTAAGATGCCGGGTTTGCCATAAAAAACCAGTCTGTGTTTGCACGCGTGCGGCTGGTAGTGGTTGTTTGTTTTTAGGAGCTTCGGATGCCGTTGGTTGCAGTCATGAACCCCAAAGGAGGTGTGGGCAAATCCACACTGGCCACCCAAATTGCAGGCTACTACGCCAGCCAGGGGCACGAGGTCTTTTTGGGCGACGCTGACCGCCAACAGTCGGTGCAGTTGTGGCGCAAGTTGCGCCCCCAGGGCCTGCGTACCGTGGGTACATGGGACATCACCCCCGACTCCATCATTCGCCCGCCCCGCGATGCTACGCATGTGGTGCTCGACACACCCGCTGGCCTGAACGGTTGGCGCCTGACGGATGTGCTCAACATGTCCGACAAAGTCATCGTGCCTTTGCAGCCCAGTACCTTTGACATGCATGCCACCAGCGCCTTTATGGACCAGTTGGCGCAGTACCGCCAGTTGCAGCGCTTGCAAGTGGGCATTGTGGGCATGCGGGTTGATGAGCGCACCCTGGCTGCCGAGCAATTGCACAAGTTTGTCGATGGCCTGGGTTTTCCGGTGCTTGGGTATTTGCGCGACACCCAGCAGTACGTGCAAATGATTGCCCGCGGCATGACGTTTTTTGACCTGGCCCCACGCCGCGTGGCACGCGATGTGGAGCAGTGGGCCGGTATTTGCGCCTTTTTAGACGCCTGATAGCCCGTTAAGACGCCTGGTTTTGCGCTGCAAAGTCCGGGCAGGGTATAGGTGTTTGGCCCGCAAACCCATGCTGGCGCCATGCTTCAAACACCGTTACTGCCACTGCATTCGACAAATTAAGGCTGCGCTGACCAGGCAGCATGGGCAGCCTGAGCCATTGTGCGGGCGGTAGCTGCGATCTGATTGCTGGCGGCAGGCCGCTGGTTTCTGCGCCAAACACCAGCCAGTCGCCCGGTGCAAATGCCACATCGTGCACGGCCCGGGTGCCGCGCGTCGTTAGGGCAAAAATTCTGTCCGGCGCCGGGTTGTGCGCTTGTAAAAACGCATCCCAATCTGCGTGTCGGCGCACTTGCGCAAACTCATGGTAGTCCAACCCCGCGCGGCGCAAAAGCCGGTCTTCCATCGAAAACCCCAGGGGCTCAATCAAATCCAGCGTACAGCCGGTGTTGGCGGCCAGCCGTATCACGTTGCCCGTGTTGGGCGGGATCTCGGGGTGCACTAAAACGATATGGAACATGGCGCTATTGTCGCCGCCCCTGCACAACCGTTGGGTGGCTCAGTCCACCCCCGTGCGGGCCAGCACCAGCGCCGATACCGTGGCAACGCCAGCTGCACGCAGGGTGTGTGCAGCAGCGTCCAGGGTCGCGCCAGTGGTCATCACATCGTCTACCAGCAGTACGTGTTGGCCTGCTAACTGTGCTGCGTGCTTGGGGTTGACGACGAATGCACCTTGCAGGTTGCGCAGGCGCTGGGCGCGGTTCAGGCCACTTTGCGGTGGCGTCCAGTGCAGGCGCAGCAGCGTTCCACAGTCTGTTTTGCGGGCAGACAGTGCTTGCGCCAACAAGGCTGCCTGGTTGTAGCCCCTCTCGCGCAATCGCTCTGGTGCCAACGGAATGGGCAGCAGCACATGGGCGGCATCCAGCGCAGGCTCTACCCAGGGCATGCTGTACATCAGTTGCGCCAAGCTGCTGGCCCAGCCGGGGTCGCTGCCAAACTTGAATCCGTGCAGCACATCTGCCCAAGGGTAGGCATAGTCCACCGCCGCATAACAATGGTCTACCGCAGGCGGGTTGAGCACACAGGCACCACAAATGTCCACCCCAGCAGGCACGTTGATGGCGCAGCGTTGGCAGCGTGGCCTGGGTTGTGCAAAGTGGGCAGCGCATGCTTGGCATATGCGCTGCGAAGGCCATTGGTGGCATACCGCGCAGGTGCTGGGCACTTTGCGCTCTAAGCGACGCATTGCAGCCTTGGCCTTATTGGCCAGGGAGGTCAATGGTGCGCTGCCATGCGGTGTGTGCATGCGCTCAATATACTCAAGACACTTTCAACCTGCCAAAGCAGGCAGTGCAAGCGCCAAGGCCGCAATGGGCTTGCAGAATTGACAGGCCCGCACATCCACAGGTGATGCCCGTAATTTATCTTTCCAATGGCTGAACCTTCACAACGCCCCCCCACCATAGACCCTGTAGCCGCAGCCCGTTGGCACCGAGCTGCGCCTGCGGCATCTCCCTGGCTGCATGAAGAAGTAGCCCGCCGCATGCAAGACCGCTTGCAGTGGATACGCCAAGCCCCAGAGTCTTGGTGCGATTGGGAGGCCGTTCGCGGTGGGCTAGAGGGCCATGCATTAGTGGCCGCACGTTACCCACAGGCGCACTGCCATGTGCATGAACCCCAGCCGCGCATGGCCCAGGTGGCAGCCGCTGCATTGCCACGGCCCGCATGGTGGAAGCCCTCCCGTTGGTTATCGCAAGCGCCCGACTTTGGTGTGCCGCCCGATGGCAGCATGCAAATGCTGTGGTCCAACATGGCCTTGCACATGGCGGCTGACCCGCAGCAGCTTTTTGCCCAGTGGCATAGGGCGTTGGCAGTCAATGGCTACGTGATGTTTTCGTGCCTGGGCCCCGACACTGTGCGCGAGCTGCACAGCGTGTACGCCGCCCAGGGCTGGCCAGCCGCCGGTCATGCCTTTACAGACATGCATGACTGGGGCGACATGCTCATCAACGCAGGTTTTGCAGAACCCGTGATGGACATGGAACGCATTACCTTGACCTTTGCCACCCCCGAGCGTTTGTTGCAAGAACTGCAAGAACTTGGTTGCAATTTGCACCCCCAGCGGTATGCGGGCTTGCGCACGCCGCGCTGGCGCCAAGCCCTGTGCAATGCGTTGCAAGCCCAAGCCAAGCCAACCGCTAATGGGAGTGAGTTGGCGCTAACTTTTGAAATCATCTACGGCCACGCTTTCAAACCGCCCAGCCGTCATAAGCTCGGTGCGCAAACTGAAGTCTCTTTAGACGACATGCGCAACATGCTGAAAGCCAAAGCGCCACCTTTGCAGTCGTAACCCCATGTGAATGTCGGCTTACAAGCCGCGCTACAATCTGCGGCTATTTGAGATTTCGGGCATTTTCCCGCGCAACTTCGCCGGAATGTGGATTGATTTGTGTCATTTCGCACAGTCCGCACCGCAAATTTGTGGGTCATATCTATGACAGGTCTGGTTTTTCGTTTTGCAACCGTGTCGGGCCAAAGCATCCATTGGCGTCTGGCCCGCAATTGCTCGATATCGCCAGCGCAATTGGGCTGGATATTTCTTGCTCTCAGCTCGGTATCGCTAGGCATTGCAGGTTTTTTCTGGGCCCTGGGCGCCAAGTTGGTGTTGCCTTTTGCCTGCCTAGAGGTGTTAGTGCTGGGTTTGGCGTTTGTGGTCTATGGCCGACATGCTGCTGACGGAGAACGCATTACTTTGCTGGGGTCGCGTTTGGTGATTGAGCGCGAAACGGCTGGTCAGTTAGAACGGGCAGAGTTTCCGCGAAGCTGGGTGCGGGTAGAGCCCAAGGCAGGTGACAGATCTTTGATTACGGTGTCTGCACAGGGTCGTTCGGTGGATGTTGGGCGTTTTGTGCGTCCAGAGCTGCGTCCGGCCTTGGCATCTGAGATTCGCATGGCCTTGCGGGCTGCATGACATGTGCAGCGCCGAAGGATTGGTTAATTTGAGGCTTAGAAGTAAGTGAGAACTATGAAGCGCATATCCAACAAGCTGGCTTCTCTGCTGCTTTCCGCAGGTGCCTGGGTAGCTACCGCTGCACACGCCGTTGAAGACCTGCCAGGCGGCCCTGCAGTCAATCAGCTCAATTTGGCCCCTCCGGTGACCAAAATCGCCGAAGAGCAGCACTTTCTGCACTGGATGATGCTCATCATCTGCACAGTGATTTTTGTCGCTGTGTTCGCGGTGATGTTCTATTCCATCTGGAAGCACCGCAAATCACAAGGCGCCAAGCCCGCTAATTTTCATGAGTCTGTGACGGTGGAAGTGGTGTGGACGATCGTCCCTTTCATCATCGTGATCGCCATGGCATTGCCAGCCACCAAGGTGCTGGTGGCCCAAAAAGACACTACCAATGCCGATCTGACCATCAAGGCCACCGGCTACCAATGGAAGTGGGGCTACGACTACATCACCGGTGAAGGCGAAGGCTTGGCTTTTATCTCTACCCTGGACAACAGCCACCGCGTGCTGTCTAACAGCGGTAAAGTGGCTGATGCACCTAGCAACTACCTGCTCAAGGTGGACAACCCCCTGGTGGTGCCAGTGGACAAAAAAATCCGCATCATCACCACTGCCAATGACGTGATCCACGCCTTCATGGTTCCCGCGTTTGGTATCAAGCAAGACGCGATTCCTGGCTTTGTGCGTGACACATGGTTCCGCGCCGAAAAAGTGGGCGACTACTACGGTCAGTGCGCAGAACTTTGCGGCAAAGAGCACGCCTACATGCCTATCCACGTGAAGGTGGTGTCCGCAGAAGACTACACCGCATGGGTTGCAGAAGAAAAGAAAAAAGTCGCCGCCAAATTGGATGACCCCAACAAAGTTTGGGCTCTGACAGACATCGTGGCCCGTGGCGAGAAGGTGTACGCAGCCAACTGCGCTGCATGCCACCAAGCCAACGGTAAGGGCGCTGGCCCCATCAAGGCGCTTGACGGTTCTGCTTTGGTGCTGGACGCCGATCACGCCAAGCAAATTACTGTGATGCTCAAAGGACAAAACAACGGTGCCATGCCTGCATGGCCACAGTTGAGCGATACCGATATCGCTGCTGTAGTGAGCTACACCAAGAACGCATGGTCCAACAAAACCGGACAACTGGTTCAGCCTGCTGAAGTCCTGGCCCAGCGTGGCAAGTAATCCCCGCCCTTACGCATTGAGGAATCCAAAATGAGTGCAGTTCTCGACAATCACGGGCACGCTGGCGATCACGCACACGACGGCCACGACCACCACCATGCCCCTACCGGCTGGCGCCGCTGGGTGTTTGCCACCAACCACAAAGACATCGGTACTTTGTACCTGCTGTTCTCTTTCACCATGTTGATGGTGGGTGGCGTTTTGGCGCTGGGTATTCGTGCCGAGTTGTTCCAGCCTGGCTTGCAGTTGGTCAACCCCGAGTTGTTCAACCAACTCACCACCATGCACGGCTTGATCATGGTGTTTGGCGCGATCATGCCGGCCTTTGTAGGCTTTGCTAACTGGATGATCCCGCTGCAAATTGGCGCGTCCGACATGGCCTTTGCCCGCATGAACAACTTCAGCTTCTGGCTGATGATTCCTGCGGCGCTGATGCTGGTGGGCTCCTTCTTTATGCCCGGTGGTGCACCTGCGGCTGGCTGGACACTGTATGCACCCCTGACCCTGCAAATGGGCCCTTCTATGGATGCTGGCATTTTTGCCATGCACATCCTGGGTGCTAGCTCCATCATGGGCTCGATCAACATCATCGTGACCATTTTGAACATGCGCGCCCCTGGCATGACGCTGATGAAGATGCCCATGTTCGTCTGGACATGGCTCATCACTGCCTACTTGTTGATTGCCGTGATGCCCGTGTTGGCTGGCGCGATCACCATGACGCTGACAGACCGCCACTTTGGCACCAGCTTCTTCAACCCCGCTGGTGGTGGTGACCCTGTTATGTACCAGCACATCTTCTGGTTCTTTGGTCACCCAGAGGTGTACATCATGATCTTGCCGGCCTTCGGCATCATCAGCCAGATCGTTCCTGCATTTGCACGCAAAAAGCTTTTTGGTTATGCCTCAATGGTGTACGCCACTTCTTCTATTGCGATCTTGTCCTTCATTGTGTGGGCGCACCACATGTTCACCACTGGCATGCCAGTCACCGGCCAGCTGTTCTTCATGTACGCCACCATGCTGATCTCTGTGCCAACGGCCGTGAAGATCTTCAACTGGATCGCAACCATGTGGCGCGGCTCCATGACATTTGAAACCCCCATGCTGTTCTCGGTGGGCTTCATCTTCGTGTTCACCATGGGTGGTTTCACGGGCCTGATCTTGGCCATGGCACCGATCGATATCCAATTGCAAGACACCTACTACGTGGTGGCGCATTTCCACTACGTGCTGGTGGCTGGTTCTTTGTTCTCGATGTTTGCTGCTTACTACTACTGGGCTCCCAAGTGGACAGGCGTGATGTACAGCGAAACCCGCGGCAAGATCCACTTCTGGGGTTCTTTGATTACCTTCAACATCACCTTCTTCCCCATGCACTTCTTGGGTTTGGCCGGCATGCCACGTCGCTACGCCGACTACCCCATGCAGTTTGCTGACTTCAATGCCATTGCATCGGTCGGCGCTTTTGGCTTCGGTTTGATGCAGGTGTACTTCTTTGTATTCGTGGTGTTGCCAGCCATGCGCGGCAAGGGCGAAAAAGCTCCGCAAAAACCGTGGGAAGCCGCCGAAGGCCTGGAATGGGAAGTGCCTTCACCAGCACCTTTCCACACCTACGAAACTCCACCCAAGCTGGACGCTACTGCAACCCGCGTTATCGGTTAATTAAGGTTTTTTGATCATGCCAACACCCGAACAAAAGAAAAGCAATTTGCGCATGGCCTTGGTCTTAGCGTCCATTGCCTTGGCCTTTTGTATCGGGTTTGTGATCAAAGTAGTGGTTTTGTCACGCTGAGGCACACGACGCCATGAACCTGCGACGCGCCAATGCCACCATGGTGGGCAAGCTGATCGTGATTGCGGTCGGTATGTTTGCCTTTGGCTACGCCTTGATCCCCATCTACAGGCATATCTGTGAGATGACCGGGATCAATATTTTGTCGTTATCTGAGCGACAGGTTCCGGGCAACGGCTTGGCAGGTAAAAGTGCTAAACCACCTGCGAATTCACAGGTTGATACCAGCCGCACCATCACGGTAGAGTTTGATGCCAACGCCCGCGGGCCGTGGGACTTTAAGCCCGCGCAGAGCTCTATCAAGGTGCACCCTGGTGAGTTGGCGACCGTCATGTACGAGTTCCAAAACGTGCAAAACCGCCGCATGGCTGCGCAGGCTATTCCTAGCTACGCTCCCCGTCAGGCGGCTTCGCACTTTAATAAGCTCGAATGCTTTTGCTTTAACCAGTACATACTGGAACCCGGCGAGAAAAAAGAGTGGCCGGTTGCGTTTGTCATTGATCCACGCATTTCCAAAGACGTAACGACGATCACTTTGTCCTACACGTTCTTTGAAGTGGGTGGTAAAACTCCAGCGGCACCAGACTCCAAGGCTGCTGTGTCCGCTGCTCCCCTGCTGGTAGAGGCCGGTTCTTAGCCATGTCGCAGCCTCAGCCTACACCTCCTTTGCAGCGCAAAGGTTCCTTGCTGCAAACGGTGCGGGCGGTGCTGTGGTCGTTGATTGGTTTGCGCAAAGCAAGCGAGTATCAACGCGACATGGAAAGCATCAACCCATTGCACATTGTGTTGGTGGGTTTGGTAGCGCTGCTTTTATTGGTGCTTGGCCTGGTTGGTTTGGTTAACTGGATAGTGTGAAGTCGTCACCATAAGATTTGATAAAAATTGAGAGAGTCAGGAGCTGAAATGAGTGCATCAACCCACGGTGGTACCCCTTACTACTACGTACCCGCAGAATCGCGCCACCCCTTCTTTGCGGCGGTCGGTCTTTTCTTTGTGATTCTGGGCGCAGGCCAATGGATCAATGGCCACGACTGGGGCAAATACTCCCTCATGTTTGGCATGGTCTGGTGGCTGGTCGTGCTGTACCAGTGGTTCCGTGACTCGGTTCGCGAGAGCGAAGGCGGTTTGTACGGCCACAAAATTGACTTGTCTTACCGCTGGAGCATGAGCTGGTTCATCTTCTCGGAAGTCATGTTCTTTGGTGCGTTCTTTACAGCCTTGTGGTGGGCGCGTTCGCACTCTGTGCCTGCTTTGGGTAGCCTCGATAACGCATTGCTCTGGCCCGACTTCAAGGCGGTGTGGCCCAGTGTTGCTGCTGGCGTAACGGCTTCTCCTGCTGGTATCGTCGAGCCCTTCCAAACGGTTGGCCCTTTCTGGCTGCCCACTATCAACACGGCTTTGCTGCTGACCTCTGGTGTCACCCTCACCATTGCACACCACGCCTTGCGTGAGAACAAGCGCGGCAAGACCATTGGCTACATGTGGGCCACAGTGCTGCTGGGCATTGTCTTTTTGTTTGTACAAGGCTACGAGTACTACCACCTGTACACCGACCTGAACCTCAAGCTCAACTCAGGTATTTTTGGCTCTACCTTCTTCATGCTCACGGGCTTTCACGGCTTTCACGTGTTCATTGGCATGTTGATGCTGCTGTTCATTACCCTGCGCTTGCAAAAAGGCCACTTCACGGCAGACAAGCATTTTGGTTTTGAAGGTGCAGCCTGGTACTGGCACTTTGTGGACGTTGTGTGGCTGGGCTTGTACGTCTTGGTTTACTGGATGTAATTGGCTCGACCCACATACAAAAAAGCGCCGAAAGGCGCTTTTTTGTTCATGCCCCAGCGCACGACGCGTTAACAAAGACAGGGCAAGTTCAGACTGGATGAGCGGATTGCCTTAACGGGTAGCAGGCAAACCCGTAGGTTGTATGTAACCCAGCTTCCAAGCGACAAGAATGCAGATAAAAAGCACCACCGAAAACCCCACACGAAAAGCCAGCGCCCGCGCCATGCGCTTGCCGCCTTGGCTGGTGGTGTTTTTGCTGCCGTTGCGCATCATGAAGAAAAGGGCAGAGGCCAAGCTGGCCAAGATGGCGATAAACGCCAGAGCAACTAGGTATTTCATGTTGGGGATTATCTCGTGACACAGCGTGTGGGTGCCGGGCGCATCAAAGCAGCCCTTGTGCTGGTGGTGGCTGTCATTGGCGTGGCAGTGACTGCGCGCCTGGGTTTTTGGCAACTGGACCGTGCGGCCCAAAAAACAGCCTTGCAAGCCTTGATTGATGAGCGCACCCGCATGCCCGCCCTGGATGTGCCTGGGTTCTTGCAGGCTTTGCAAATGCCCGCCACCAAAGACGCTCCACAAGCCGCCCTACACCGCACAGTCATTTTGCAAGGGCAGTGGCTTGCGGAGCACACGGTTTATTTGGATAACCGGCAAATGCAAGGGCGCCCGGGGTTTTTTGTACTTACGCCTTTGCAGCTTGAGGGCCGCCAAGAAGCCGTGCTGGTGCAACGTGGTTGGTTACCCCGTAATTTTCAAAACCGCCAGCAGTTGCTGCCTGTCGAAACCCCCAAAGGCACCGTGAGCATTACGGCAAGAGTAGCCCCAGAGCCCGCCAAGTTGTACGAGTTTGGTGGCGCAGCCCCGGGCACTGAGGGGGCTTCCCGCATCCGGCAAAATCTGGACTTGGCGTCTTATGCAACTGAGACGACTTTGCCCCTGTTGCAAGGCGTGTCCGTTTTGCAAACGGGCTCAGCCAGCGAAGGTTTGTTGCGCGACTGGCCCGTAGTGGTTGCAGGCGTCGACAAAAACTACGGTTACGCATTTCAATGGTTCGGGCTTTGCAGCCTGATTGCACTACTTTATGTCTGGTTCCAAATCATCCGGCCCATCATCCGACGCCGCAGGCAGCCCCAAGCATGATCGCGACGACGATCATCTGTTGGGCATGACCGTGCACACCTTGCCGCAGGCGGGCAACGCCATGGCCGATGCAGAGCGCTCTGCCAAGGGCAGGCTCAAAATGCTGGCGGTCATGCTGGTGTGCGCAGCACCAGTCATCGCGTCGTACTTCACGTATTACGTCATACGCCCAGAGGGGCGCCGCAACTATGGCGAGTTGATAGACCCCCAGCGCACGCTGCCAACAGCCACGGCACAAAAACTCGATGGCAGCCCCCTGCCATTGCCCACCTTAAAGGGCCAATGGTTGCTGGTCAGCGTTGCAGGTGGGGCCTGTGATGCGCAGTGCCAGCAGCATTTGTATTTTCAGCGCCAATTGCGCGAAGGCTTGGGCCGCGAGAAAGACCGACTCGATTGGGTTTGGTTAATCAGTGACGAAACACCTATAGATGCCGCACTGCTGCCTGCTGTAGACAAGGCCACGGTTTTGCGCGTGCCCGATAGCGTGTTGACCCAATGGCTGGCCCCCACTAACGGGCATGCCCTCAAAGACCATTTGTATGTGGTGGACCCCATGGGCAACTGGATGATGCGCTTTCCTGCGCAAATGGATGTACCCGGCGCTGCCAAAGCCAAAAAAGACCTTGAGCGCCTGCTGCGTGCCTCATCGTCGTGGGACCGTCCGGGCCGAGAGGGTCAGCCATGAGCGATGTGCAAGCCGTGTGGGACTTGTCCCCATTGGGTTGGTTGTTGGTGCTGGGGGTGTTGGTGGCCCTTGGCCCCTTGCTATGGGTGTGGTGGCGCAACCGCGGGCAACCTGCACAGCGGCGCTTGCATGCACTCACAGTGCTCACCCTGTTCTTAACCTTTGACCTGGTGCTGTTTGGTGCGTTTACGCGCTTGACCGACTCTGGCCTGGGCTGCCCAGACTGGCCTGGCTGCTATGGCAATGCCAGCCCCTTGGGTGCGCGTGCCGAAATCTCTGAGGCCCAGGCCGCCATGCCTACAGGGCCTGTAACGCACAGCAAAGCCTGGATCGAGATGATCCACCGCTACCTTGCCTCTGGCGTGGGTTTTTTGATTTTGGTTTTGGCCATAGCCGCTTGGCGCGACTGGTTGAAGCAGCGCCAACACAACCCTGCCAAACGTGATGTGGTGCACCCCTGGTGGCCCACGGTGACTTTGGTGTGGGTGTGCGTTCAGGGCGCGTTTGGTGCGCTAACTGTCACCATGAAGCTCTTTCCAGCCATCGTTACTTTGCACTTGATGGGCGGATTGATCTTGTTGGCTTTGCTGTGCGGCCAGGTTGTGCGGCGTGGTCTGGCAATGCGGTCATTAGAGCCGGTGGCATTGCCAAGCATAGTCAGGGCAGGGGTGTGGTGCACCACGGCCCTGGTGGCGGTACAAATTGTGTTGGGCGGTTGGGTTAGTACCAACTATGCCGTGCTGGCTTGCACCACGTTTCCGCAATGCCAAGGCAGTTGGTGGCCCGTGATGGACTTTGCGCAGGGCTTTCAGGTGTGGCGCAAACTGGGCATGCTGCAAGACGGCAGCTACATCAGCTTTGCGGGCTTAACGGCCATTCACTACACCCACAGGCTCATGGCCTATGTGGTCTTGGCCGCCATGCTGTGGTCGGCCTGGAGCTTGTACAAAACGCGCCTGATGAAAACCCAGGCCTGCTGGATAGCCGGTTTGGCCGCCTTGCAGTTGGTAACGGGTTTGTCTAACGTGGTGTTGGGCTGGCCTTTGCTGGCCGCTGTGTTGCACACCGGTGGTGCTGCGGCCTTGGTGGTGGTGCTGACCTGGGTTTTGGTAGCAAGCCGCAACCAGGGCGCCACAGTAAAGGTCAACAATGCCTCTGGCCCGCGCATGGGTAGCGGCACAGCCAGCAACGCAGGGGTGGCCGCATGAGCACCATGAACCCCGTGCAAACCCCTTCGCGTGTGGCGCAGTTTTATGCGCTTACCAAGCCCCGCGTTGTGCAGTTGATAGTGTTTTGCGCCTTGATTGGCATGGTGCTGGCGGTATCGGGCTGGCCCACCGCATCTCAGTGGGGCCGCATGGCCTTGGCCAGTTTGGGCGTGTGGTTGGTGGCTGGCGCTGCAGCTGCCTTTAACTGCATCGTAGAGCAAGGCATTGACGCCAAGATGAAGCGCACCGCTTGGCGGCCCACCGCCCAGGGGCAGTTGTCTAACACCCAAACCCTGGTGTTTTCTGGTTTGTTGTGTGCTGTGGGCTCTGCGCTGCTATATGTGTGCATCAACCCGCTGACCATGTGGCTGACCTTTGCCACCTTTGTGGGTTATGCGGTGGTGTACACCGTTATCTTGAAGCCGCTTACGCCCCAAAACATCGTCATTGGTGGTGCATCGGGTGCCATGCCGCCCGTGCTGGGTTGGGCTGCCATGACGGGCGAGGTCAGCCCCGAGGCCTTGATATTGTTTTTGATCATCTTTTTGTGGACGCCACCGCATTTTTGGGCCTTGGCCCTTTACCGGGTGGAGGACTATCGCAAGTCAGGCTTGCCCATGCTGCCCGTAACGCACGGCAATGAGTTCACCCGCTTGCAGGTGTTTTTGTACACCCTGATCTTGTTTGCGGGCTGCATGCTGCCCTTTGTGATTGGCATGAGCTCCTGGATATACCTGGCCGTAGCCATTGTGCTGAGCCTTGGCTTTTGTGCCTACGGCTTTGCCCTGTGGCGCAACTACTCGGACGCCCTGGCACGCAAGACCTTTCGTTTTTCACTTATCCACCTTAGTGCCTTGTTTGCCGCGCTGCTGGTGGATCACTATGTTTTGCCATGACCCTGCACAAACGACACACCCTTAAAACCCTGGGCACCTTGGCCCTGGCCGCTGCTTTTGCTGGGGGCTTGGCCGCATGCTCTGACGATAAGTCGGCCAAACCAGCCAGCAGCTTTAAAGGCATAGACCTGACTGGGGCAGACTACGCACGCGATTTTTCTTTGCCCGACGTTGATGGCCGCCTGCGCAGCATTTCTGAGTTCAAAGACAAAATCGTGGTGGTGTTTTTTGGCTTTACCCAATGCCCTGATGTGTGCCCCACATCGTTGCAGGAGCTGGTAGAGGTCAAAACCGCCCTGGGCGCTGACGGCAATCGTTTGCAAGGCATTTTTATTACGGTAGACCCAGAACGGGACACCGCCGAAGTGCTAAAGGCCTACATGGCCAACTTTGACCCTGCGTTTGTAGCCCTGCGCCCCAGCCCCGAGCAACTGGCAGCAGTGGCCAAAGACTTCAAGATCTACTACAAAAAAGTCGACGGTAAGACCCCCACCAGCTACACCATGGACCACAGCGCTGCCAATTATGTGTACGACACCGCTGGCCGTTTGCGCGTGTACAGCCGCTATGGTGCAGGGGCCAAGCCCTTGCTGGAAGACGTTAAAACCCTGTTGGCAGAGCGCAAATAAGAGAGCTCACAGCACCCGTAAAAAAGGCTCCTGAACCAGGAGCCTTTTTTATTGCGTTGGCAGTCAGTTCACGCAAACTCTGCCAAGGCTTTCTTCATCTTCTTCATGGCGGCCACTTCAATTTGGCGAATGCGCTCTGCGCTTACGCCATACACAGCAGCCAAGTCGTGCAGCGTCATGCCGCCCGAGCCATCGTCGTTCACTTTCAGCCAGCGCTCTTCCACAATGCGGCGGCTGCGTTCGTCCAGCGTTGCCAGGGCGTTGGTCAAGCCATCGCTGGCCAGCACATCACGTTGGCGGGCTTCAATCATGGCGGTGGGTTCATGCCCTGCGTCTGCCAGGTAAGCAATGGGGCCAAAAGCCTGCTCGCCATCGTCAGATGGGGCGGGGTCTAAAAGCACATCGCCCCCGGCCATGCGCGTTTCCATCTCTAGCACTTCTTCGCGCTTAACGTTTAGCTGCGCGGCCACGGTGTCCACCTCGTGGTCGGTCAGGGTGTCGCGGTGGGTGTCGGCATCTAAAGCGTCGGCCTTCAGGCCCTGCTTCATCGAGCGCAGGTTAAAAAACAGCTTGCGCTGCGCCTTGGTGGTTGCCACCTTGACCATGCGCCAGTTCTTCAAAATGTATTCGTGGATCTCGGCCTTGATCCAGTGCATGGCGTAGCTTACCAAACGCACGCCTTGATCAGGGTCAAAACGTTTAACCGCCTTCATCAAGCCCACATTGCCCTCTTGAATCAGGTCGCCATGCGGCAATCCATAACCCAGGTACTGGCGGGCAATTGACACCACCAAACGCAGGTGCGACAGCACCAACCGGCCAGCCGCGTCAACGTCGTTGTCTTGGCGCAGCTTGCGGGCGTAGGTTTGCTCTTCCTCAAAGGTGAGCATGGGCATGCGGTTAACGGCCGCAATGTAGGCGTCCAGATGCCCCAGCGAAGGCACCATGGCCCATGGATTGGCGGGCGCCAATGTGGTGGAGGCGGTTCCAGATGCAAGCGTCATGGCGGCAGTCCTTTCCTTGTGGGATGCAATGTTAGCACTCTCTTGGAGCGAGTGCTAAAAGTAAGGTTCCCGGGGGGAGAGGAAGATGTTTGGGGGCGTTACGACTTATTTCAGCAATTCTGTTTAGTCCGTGAGCAGAAAATCAAAGCCTAAGCGGCTATCGATATCAAAACTGCAAGATGCACTTGAAAATACCAATAACCCTGTAAGGGTCACAATGGTGCTGAAAAGGAGAATGCTTATGGGACGGGAGTTAAGCCAATCGACAGAGGCTAATCAATCTGAGATTTCTACCGTTTCAGTAGTACCCAAGTCAGCGGTTCGATTGCAGATCAGCGCCGTCAAAAAACTAAATCTCGCAGCCTTCCAGAACGCGGTACCCGCGCTGTACGAACTGGTCATCGTCAATGAGACCATGTCTCCGATCAGCGAGTTGACCATTCAAATGGTTTCCGAGCCACCGTTTGTGAAGCCTCGTATCTGGAACGTGGAATCGGTGGGTGCAGGCGAGAGTTATCACTTGCGTGATCTTGACGTGCAGCTGGATGGTGCTCTCCTTTCGCGCTTGACGGAAGCTGAATCCGCTTCTCTGCACTTTGAACTACGCACCCGCAAGCAATCGGATGAAGTCCTAGCAAGGTACGAGTCCACCGTTGAACTTCTGGCCCGAAATCAGTGGGGCGGGATTGGTCATTTGCCAGAAATGGTGGCGGCGTTCGTACAGCCGAACGATCAAGCTATCGACCGGTTGCTCAAAGGTGCCGCCTTGGCATTGCAGACGGGTGGAAAGTCCGGGTCAATCGATGGCTATACCCATGGCTCGAAACGAGTATGGGAGCTGGCGTCGGGTATTTGGGCTGCAGTGCTTCAGCGCAAGCTCAACTACGCGCTACCGCCTGCCAGTTTTGAACACACAGGGCAAAAGGTTCGCAGTCCTTCACAGGTGCTCGACGGTGGCCTGGCCACATGCATTGATCTTGCTCTGATGTTCGCTGCGTGCCTGGAGCAGGCGCACCTCAACCCCTTGTTGGTATTCACCCGTGGTCACGCATTTGTCGGTGTATGGCTTCGGGACGAAGAGTTTTCTACCTCTGTAGTCGATGACATTACGTCGGTTAGAAAGCGCTTAAAGCTGCAGGAGATGCTGGTCTTCGAAACAACACTCGCGGCGCAGGGACAAGCTGTGAGTTTCAGCCAGGCCATCGCCAACGCAAACCGTCAGTTGTCGGAGGAGGAGGAAGACAAGTTTGAACTGGTCATTGACGTAAAGCGCACACGTATGTCGCGCATCAAGCCATTGGCTCAGGCGCACGCCCCTGCAGAGGCTGTAACAGTTGAGGCGGAACCAGAAGGAACGATTGGCATTGAAGATGCCCCAGACCTCCCCGACGAGGCGATCACCGATACGCCAACATCTGAACTCGATCCCAAAGACAGACTTGCCCGGTGGCAACGTAAACTGCTTGATCTGTCACTACGAAACACTCTACTTAATTTCAAGCAGGGGAAGAAGGCATTGCTGCTGGACGTGGCAGCCCCAGAACTGGAAGACATCCTGGCAGAAGGGCAAACGATCAAGTTGCTGCCCAGCCCAGCACTGATGCAGGGCCAAGACCCTCGTAGCCAGCGACTGCACGAAGCCAGAAGCCTTGAAGACCTTCGCAAGGCGCATGCAAAAGACGCCCTCAAGCGCCGTGAGGTTTTCATTCAGTTGGAAGATCAAGAGCTGGAGGGACGCCTAGTTGAGTTGTATCGGGGCGCTCGCAATGCGATGCAAGAAGGTGGCTCAAACACACTTTTCATCGCGCTCGGGTTTCTGGTTTGGACCCGCGCTGACAAGACGGACTCTCGGGTCAAAGCGCCCTTGATCTTGCTGCCCGTCACTCTTAACCGCAAAAGTGCCCGGTCGGGGTTCACGCTGCAACAACATGAAGATGAAGCGCTGTTCAATCCCACGTTAGTCGAAATGCTTCGGCAGGACTTCCAATTGGATTTGGGCATTGCCGCTGGCGAACTGCCCCGTGATGAGTCCGGCTTGGACATATTGGGCATATGGAAGCGTGTCCGCAGCGCAATCAAAGATATTCGAGGCTGGGAGGTCAGCGAGGACGTTGTGTTGTCGATGTTCTCCTTTGCCAAGTACCTGATGTGGAAGGACTTGTCTGATCGCACCGACGATTTGCGCAAGTCGCCGGTGGTGGCGCACCTGATCGACTCACCGCGCGAACCCTACCCCTCCACAACGCCCTTTCCCGAGACCCGCAGGCTGGACGCCGACTATCCGCCACAGCAGGTATTCAGCCCACTCCCCGCAGACTCGTCCCAGCTGTCTGCTGTCATGGCTGCAGCCAGAGGCAAAGACTTCGTGTTGATCGGCCCGCCTGGCACCGGCAAGAGCCAGACCATCGCCAACCTGATCGCACAGTGCCTGGCTGAAAACAAGCGAGTACTTTTCGTGGCCGAAAAGATCGCTGCGCTGGACGTCGTCTTCCGCCGCCTGCGCGAAGTGGGACTGGGAGAGTTCTGCCTCGAATTGCATTCAAATAAGAGTCGCAAGCTCGACGTGTTGAGCCAGCTCCAGAAGTCTTGGGAGTCCAAAGGTGAAGTAGACGCAGCCACCTGGGAAGCCAAGGCCCGGCAACTGGGTCAAGTGCGCGAGCAACTGTCCACCTACGTTGAGCGCCTTCACCACCGCCACAGCAACGGTTGGACGATCTTCAAAGCCATCGGGTGTGTCGTCGGGGGCGATGCGTTGCCAGACCTGCGATTCAGTTGGGCCTCTCCGCGTGCGCACGACGAGGCGGCACTGACCGAACTGCGAAATCTCGCGGGCAGGTTGCAGGCCAACGCGGCAGCGGTGACCCCTGATCAATTGTTGACAGGCCCTCTGGTGCCTGTGCACATCACGGAATGGTCCGTCAAGTGGCAACAGGAAATGGTCAGGTCGGCACAGACGCTGCAAACCACCAGCCGTGACTTCCAGACTGCAGCGCAAACCCTAGGGCAACTGCTCGGCATGGAGTGGCCGGCGCTGCATCGTCAAACCCGGTCGGCGCTCGGTGTACTCGCCAAGGCTTTGCCTCAAGCATCGTCTCAAGATTGGAGTTTCTGCGCGCTGCCGGACAGTGAGACCATCTGCGCCGCCTTGAAAGCCGGCAATGATCTGCTCGGCCAACACCGGGAAATCTCGTCGAAGATGTCCGCTCCGTGGTCGGCAGAGCTGCAGACTCGCCTGTCTCAGGCGCTCGACTTGCTAGACAAGCATCGAAACCTGCACGCGGAACTTGGAACGCCCTGGCCACCTGCCGTCAGTGATGAGATCGAACGCGGGGTCCAGTTGATCGAGGAAATGAGCCAACTGCGCGCAGGTCTTTCCGTGAAGTACGGAGCCGGTGTAGGACAACTCAATGTGTCGCAGCTGCAACGCGATTGGGTCAAAGCTGAGAAGGCGTTCTGGCCGATGTCTTGGCTGGGCAAGCGAAAAGTGCGCAGCGCGCTGGAAGGTGTCATCGAAGGCACGGGTGAACCACGTGTTGCCGATGATCTATCCGCACTCGTGCGCATCAAGAGCCTGCGCGAAGAGGTCCAGCAACTGAACCCGGGTGCTGCTGCCGAAGGCCTTTGGGCCGGCGTCAAGACTCGGGTTGATCATTCACGCAGCGCCTTGAAAGCCAACACGGCTCTGCATGCCGCACGCCAGCGAAAGCCATTTGCGCTGGAGGGTCTGGATGCAGCATCAGAGGGGTACTGCGGCGAGCGCTGGACGCGCGAGGTTCAACGCCTGAAAACGTTGTTGGACCTGGACCATCGCTTGACCGAGTGTGCATCGCTCTCGGAAAGCAGCCATGGACTTTGGCAAGGGCACAACACCGATTCCGCAGTTCTTCGTTCAGCGCTTGCATTTGAACGCGAGCGATTGGTCTTGCTGCAAAGAGGCATGTTGCAGGCACCGCATGAGGAGGTCGCCGAAGGGCGATGCGGCCTAGCCTTACAGCAACAGCATGACTGGTTGCAGAGACGCGGTGCGGTGGAAGCACGGCTGCTTTCCATGACAGGTCTCGCTACCGAATGCCCTGGGGTCTGGGATGGATTGGATACTGACAGTGACGGTATTGAGCGAACACTTAAGTTCCATGCCTCGCTGGAGGCTGGCTTGTCTGGCCTTGGACTGGATCCTTCTGCCGCAGCCGGGGCGCGTCGCAGCTTGCATCAGGTGCTGGTAACACGTCGCTCTGAACTGGGTGACTCAGGCGTGATTGGGCAAGCCTGCCGCGGGGTTATGGCGAAGCTGACAGACCTCAACAGTGCGATAGACCAGTTTTGCAGTAACGCTGCGCAACCAGATGCCGTCCGCGGTGCGTTCGCAGACCTTGAGCCCGTAGAGCTGGCTGAGACGGCGGTGCAACTTGAGGTAAATCATCATGGCCTGCACGCATGGTGCGCCTGGCGCCACGTTCAGGTCGATGCACGCAATGCAGGACTCCCGGCATTGGTGGGCGCTATCGAGGTGGGTGACGTAACCCCAGCTCAGGTGCCCACCGCGTTCGAAGTGAACTACGCTCGCTGGTGGCTGGCCGAAGCGGTGGACGAGGACGAGGTTCTCAAGCGATTTGTCTCCGCTGAGCACGAGCTTCGCATTCAGGAGTTCCGCGCCTTGGATGACGAGTTCACCAAGGTGTCGCGCGAGTGGATTCGCGCCAAGCTGTGCGCCAACCTGCCGGCGACCGACAGCGTTCAGCGCAACAGCGAGTGGGGCGTTCTGCGTCACGAGATCACCAAGAAAAAACAGCACAAGCCGCTGCGCCAACTTCTGCAAGAGATTCCGTCGGTGGTGTTACGGCTGACCCCGTGTTTGCTTATGAGTCCGTTGTCGATCGCGCAGTACCTCTCGGCCGAAACCAGCAACTTCGACTTGGTGGTGTTCGACGAGGCCTCGCAAATACCTGTGTGGGACGCCATCGGCGCCATGGCCAGAGGCAAGCAAGTGGTTATGGTGGGAGACCCGAAGCAACTACCGCCTACCAACTTCTTTGGTCGTAGCGAAGGTACTGACAGTGACGACGATGTCGTGGAAGGCGACCTGGAAAGTATCCTTGATGAGTGCCTAGGTGCCAGCTTGCCCACGCGCAATCTTTCATGGCACTACCGCTCGCGCCACGAAAGCCTGATCGCCTTCAGTAACCACCGCTACTACGGTGGTGGCCTCGTCACCTTCCCGTCGCCCGTCACGGACGACCGCGCTGTCAGCTTTCACTTTGTGAAAGGGCGCTATGAAAAAGGCGGTGCCCGCATCAATCAACAAGAGGCCCAGGCTCTGGTCGCCGATCTGGTGGGTCGACTCAAGCGCCCGGGCTTCCGGGAGTCCGGTCTGACCATTGGTGTTGTGACATTCAACTCCGAACAACAGGGATTGATCGAAGACTTGCTTGACGATGAGCGCCGCAAAGACCCCGGCTTGGAACCCTACTTTTCCGAAATAGAACTGGAGCCGGTGTTTGTGAAGAACTTGGAGAGCGTGCAAGGTGACGAGCGCGACATCATGTATTTCTCGATCACCTATGGGCCGGACATGGCTGGAACCGTGTCGATGAACTTTGGCCCACTGAACCGCGACGGCGGTGAGCGGCGCCTGAATGTGGCAGTGACGCGCGCCCGGCATGAACTACGGGTGTTTTCTAGCCTCCGTGGAGAACAGATGGATCTGTCTCGTACCAAGGCGAACGGCGTCCGCGATCTGAAGCACTTCCTTGAGTTTGCAGAACTCGGGCCACGCGCATTGGCAGAAGCGCACCACGGCAGTCAGGGTGACTTTGAGAGTCCTTTCGAAGCCGGTGTTGCCACTGCGCTAGGACGCAAAGGTTGGCAGGTGCACACCCAGATTGGTGCTTCGTCGTTCCGGGTGGATTTAGGCGTGGTGCACCCGGACTTTCCGGGGCGTTATCTGGCGGGAGTTGAGTGCGACGGTGCAACCTACCACCGCTCTGCTACCGCACGCGACAGGGATAAGTTGCGGGAACAGGTGCTTCGTGGACTTGGCTGGGAAATTGTGCGTATCTGGTCTACCGACTGGTGGGTTAATCCGGGCGGTACTTTGGAGCGTGTCCATGCTGCACTGACTCGACTACTTGAAAAAGACAGGGAGCGGCGAGCCAACGAGCCCCAGCAACTACCAGACGAGACAGTCCCCGAGTCAACTGATGCAGAGGGTCCGTCTAGCTTTGATGTGATCAACGACGCTGATATGACTATTCAAAGATCAGCATCGATTTTTCAACTGCCCACTACAGGCGTCCCTTCAGATTTAGAGGCACCGTCAGAGCCGGTTTATGCAAATGTGGTGTTACCTTCATCTGATAACGAAGAAAAAGTCTTAGATACACAAACAGAACGACGTTTTCAGGTTTCGCAACCAAGCGCTGCTGTACCTGCCGATGCTATTTCTGCTGATTTGTTCTACGAGCCTAGTTACGACATGGTTTTGCAGCAAATGATCGAGTGGGTGGTGACGCACGAGGGGCCTGTATTGGATGTGGTTCTGGCACGACGTATCGCGCGGGTTCATGGCTTCCAACGAACAGGTAGCCGTATTCAAGAACGAATCGAAAGGATCGCGCGACAACTGTTCAAAGTCACCGATGAGGCTGGAGCAACCTTTTACTGGCCTCGTGAGCTAGAACCGTGCGAAGAGCTATCTTTCCGTTGGTCGATAGATGATGACAGCACCCGCGGCATAGAGGAAATTTGTACAGCAGAGCTTTTTTCACTGGCTCGGCTGGTGATACAGCGAGGGCATATTGGGCAAGATGCTTTGACCGCTATGGCTCGTGAGCTTGGTTTGCAGAGACTTCGCGAATCAAGTCGCTATCGAATTGAAACTGCCATCATGAAAGCGCAGGAATCTAGGTGATCAACCAGCTCATTCACTAAACCTCCATGCACACCGTCGAACGCTGGTTTGGCCCCCAATTCGCCTCCCTGCACCCCATGCTGCAAAAGCTGCACCGTGAGGGCGGCAGCTTGCGTGGGGTGGCGCAGGTGCAATATGGCAAGGGTTTAGGTGGTTGGTTGGGGCGGCGCTTGGCGGCGCGGTTGGGTGTGCCCAAGGGGGTTCAGTCTTTAGACTTTGAGGTCAGCATTCGGTCTGATGACCACGCTTTGTATTGGGATCGTTGCCTGAACGGGCACACACACGTGGCGTCGGTGTTTGTGCCTGTGGGTACTTGGCCGCAGGGCTATTGGCTTGAGAAGTCCGGCAAGCTGCGCTTGGTTTTGGGGGTAGATGTGGTCGATGGCGGCTGGCGCTGGGTGCCGCTGCGTTACAGCTGGGGCGGCATCACTGTGCCGCGCTTTTTAACGCCACGGGTGGTGGCGGGCAAAAGCATTCAGCAGGGGCGTTACCAGTTTGATGTGGCGATTTATTTGCCAGTGCTGGGTTTGCTGTTTGCTTATGGCGGCGCTTTGGTGCCGCAACCATCGGCCTCAAGCGGCTTTTAGAGCAAATTTTTAGCCAAAAACGCGCTCTGCCTTAGTATCAAAAGCACTTTGTGCTATCAAATAAATAGCAAGATAGGGGTTGTGCAGAGACCCCTTAGCTCAGCAGCGCCTGCGCAAACTCTCGGGCATTGAAGGTTTCTAGGTCTTCTAGCTTTTCGCCCACGCCAATAAAGTACACGGGTATGGGGCGCTCTTGGGCTATGGCGGCCAGTACGCCGCCTTTGGCGGTGCCGTCTAGTTTGGTGACGATCAGGCCGGTCAGTTGCAGGGCGTCGTCAAAGGCGCGTACCTGGGCCAGGGCGTTTTGGCCGGTGTTGCCGTCAATGACCAGCAGCACTTCGTGGGGGGCGCTGGCGTCGGCTTTGGTCACCACGCGTTTGATTTTTTTCAGCTCTTCCATCAAATGCAATTGCGTGGGCAGGCGGCCCGCGGTGTCTACCAGTACTACGTCTTTGCCGCGTGCTTTGCCTGCGGTTACGGCGTCAAAGCTCACAGCCGCGGGGTCGCCGCCTTCTTGGCTGACGATTTCTACGGTGTTGCGGTCGGCCCATACGCCCAGTTGCTCGCGGGCTGCGGCTCTAAAGGTATCGGCAGCTGCCAGCAGCACCGCTGCGCCCGCTTGGGCCAGGTGTTTGGTCAGCTTGCCTATGGATGTGGTTTTACCCGCGCCATTGACACCCGCCACCATGATGACGGTGGGCGTGTGCTGGCCTATGACCAAAGGTTTTTCCAGGGGTTGCAGCAGTTCGGCCAGGGCATCGGCCAGCAGGCTTTTTACGGCTGATGGCTCAGTGGTTTTGGTTTCTTTTACGCGGCGCTTCAGGTCGGTTAACAGGTGCTGGGTGGCTTTGACGCCAGTGTCGGCCATCAGCAGCGCTTCTTCTAATTCTTCGTACAGGGCATCGTCAATTTGCGTGCCAGTAAATACGGTGGCAATGCTGGAGCCTGTTTTGCGCAAGCCCGCTTTAAGGCGATCTAGCCAGCCTTTGCGTTCGGGCGCGGGGGCGGGTTGGGGCGCAGGTTGGGGCGTTGATGCTGGTGCTTGAGGTACTGGGGGCACGAGCGGTGCCGCTGGGCTGCTGTGCGGAACGGGGGCCTTGACTGCAGCAGCGGGTACATGGGGCGCAGGCGCTACGGGTGCTTGGCTGGGCGGGGCAGGGCTTGCCTCTGCTGCGGACGCTGGGGCCTGCTCTGGCGCTGGGGGGGGGGCTACGTCAGATGCGCTGGGTTTGCCCCCCAATGCGTTGCGCAGCCAGCCCAGTCCGCTAGCAGGGGCAGACGCAGCTTCATTAACCGGGGGGGTAGGTGCTGCCTCAGGCACAGGGGCGGGGGCAGGCTTTTTTTTGAAAAAACTGAACATTGGGTAGGTTCTTAGAATCAGTGCATTCTATGAAACGCACCACCACTACTTTTATCCTGCTGGTTTGCCTGGCAGGCTTTGCCGGGGCCCAGGCCCCCGCTCCTTCATCCTCACCCACCGCGCCTGTGCCGGACGCCCCTTTGGCCCAGGCCATTGCAGCGGGCACTGCGGGCATGCCCACGGCTTCGGGGGCGCAGCAGTTCACCCTTAAAAACGGCATGCAACTTATTGTGCAACCCGACCGGCGTGCGCCCACTGCGGTGCACATGCTGTGGGTGCGCGTGGGTTCTATGGACGAGGTGGACGGCACCACGGGCGTGGCCCACGTGCTAGAGCACATGATGTTCAAGGGTTCGCGCAAGCTGGCGCCGGGCGAGTTCTCGCGCCGCGTGGCTGCACTGGGCGGGCGCGAAAACGCCTTTACCAGCCGCGACTACACCGGCTACTACCAGCAAATTCCGTCGCACCGGCTTGAAGACGTGATGCGCCTGGAGGCAGACCGCTTTGCCAACAGCCACTGGCCCGATGCCGAGTTCCGCAAAGAGATTGAGGTCGTCAAAGAAGAGCGCCGCCTGCGCACCGAAGACCAGCCCCGTGCCCTGTTGGCCGAACAATTGTTTGCTGCCACCTTCATGGCATCGCCTTACCGTCGCCCCATCGTGGGCTGGATGAGCGACCTGGACGCCATGACCCCCGCAGATGCGCGCGACTTTTACCGCCGCTGGTACAGCCCCGCCAATGCAGCGGTGGTGGTGGCGGGCGACATTGATGTGCCCCGCGTTCGCGCTTGGGCCGAGAAATACTATGGCCACATCCCCGCCCGCGCTGTGCCCGATCGCAAACCGCAAGTAGAGCCTGTGCAGCAGGGCCTGCGCCGCATCAGCCTCAAAGCCCCGGCAGAGCAGGGCTATGTGGCCCTGGCGTTTCGCACCCCATCGCTAGAGCGTCTGGACAACCTGACCGCAAGCGACCGCGATGCACTGGCCTTGGTCATGCTCTCTGCCGTGCTCAGTGGCTACGACGGTGCGCGGCTAGAACGTGCTTTGTCCCAGGGCGCTGACCCTGTGGCCGACACCGCCCAAAGCTCGGCCATGGTCACAGGCCGCGGGCCTGCGCTGTTTTTGCTGGCGGGCGTGCCCAGTGGTGGCAAAACCGCACAGCAGGTAGAAGACGCCCTGCGTGCCGAGGTAGCCCGCGTGGCCCGCGAAGGCGTGACCGAGGCCGAGCTGACCCGCGTCAAAACCCAATGGATGGCGCAAACCGTGTACGAGCGTGACTCGGTACAAAGCCAAGCACAAGAGCTGGGCAGCAACTGGGTGCAGGGCTGGCCCATTGACGCCCAAGACCGCGTGCTGGCCTTGCTGCGCGACGTGACCCCCGCCCAAGTGCAGGCCGTGGCGGCGCAGTATTTTGGCGACGACCAACTGACCGTTGCCACCCTGGTGCCCCAACCCGTGGGCGCGGCCCGCCGCCCCGCTGCGCTACCTGCTGGTGGCCGCCGCCATTGACGCAGGCCAAGCCCATACCCTTTTTTCCCCCCTTTGCTACACCAAGAGTCCCCATGACCCTTTCGCATTCTTTGACCAAAGCCCTGGCCCTGGCCGCTGCCCTGTGTGGCACCAGCCCTGCCTGGGCCTTGTTGCCTATTCAACACTGGAGCGACCCCCAAGGCGCCCAGGTGTGGTTGGTAGAAAGCCCCGCCATTCCCATGGTGGATGTGCAGATCAGTTTTGACGCAGGCAGCCGCCGCGACCCTGCCAACCAAGCCGGCTTGGCCGCAGCCATGGCGGCCATGACCTCACGCGGCGTGCGTGCCGATGGCGCAGAGCCCGCGCTGGACGAAAACGCCCTGGGCGAAGCCTGGGCCGACCTGGGTGCCGGGCTAGAAGTGGCTGCCGACAACGACGGCCTGCACTACACCCTGCGCAGCCTGACCGAGCCCACCTTGCTGGCCCGCGCCGCTGCCCTGGCCGCCCGCCAATTGGCCCAACCCAGCTGGCCCGCTGATGTGTGGCAGCGCGAGCGCCAGCGCTGGGCTGCCAGCCTGAAAGAAGCCGCCACCCGCCCTGCCACCGTGGCGGCCAATGCCTTTGCCGATGCGGTGTACGCCAGCCACCCCTACGGCCAGCGCCCCACGGCAGACACCTTGGCCCGCATTGAAGTGGCCGACTTGCAAGCCCTGCACAGCCGCAGCATTGCCCCTTGCCGGGCACGCATCAGCATTGTGGGAGCGCTGAACCGCAGCCAGGCCCAAACCCTGGTGGCTGCTTTGCTGGCACGCCTGCCTGCAAGCGATGCAGCCGCCTGCGCACCCTTGCCCCCGGTGCCAGAAGTGGCCCCGCTGACCGCAGCCGCAGAGCGCAACATCCCATTTGCCTCAGCGCAGGCCCATGTGTTGATCGGCCAGCCCGGCTTTGCCCGGCGCGACCCCGACTTTTTGGCCCTGCTGGTGGGCAACCACATACTGGGCGGTGGCGGTTTTGTATCGCGCCTGACCGAGCAAGTGCGCGAAAAGCGCGGCTTAAGCTACAGCGTGTACAGCACCTTTGCCCCCGGCCAACACGCCGGTGCCTTCACCGTCGGCCTGCAAACCCGCCCCGACCAAGCCCAGCAAGCCGTGCAAGTGGCTCGCGAAACCCTTGCCCGCTTTGTGCAAGACGGCCCCACCGAGGCCGAATTGCGTGCCGCCAAAGACAACCTGGTGGGCGGCTTTGCCCTGCGCATAGACAGCAACCGCAAGCTCTTGGGCAATGTGGCCAACATTGCGCTCAACGGCCTGCCGCTTGATTATTTAGACGGTTGGACGCGCCGGGTGCAAGCCCTGACGGTGGCCGACATCCGCGCCGCCATGGCCCGCAAGCTGCAACCCGAACGCATGGTGACCGTGGTGGTGGGCGGGCAGCAGCCATGAGCGCGCCCCAGCGCCCCGGCTCCCCACGCAAAGCCACGCCCGGTAAAACCGCTGCACCCAGCAAGCCGCCCACCAAGGCCGCACCCGCCAGCGCAAACCGCCCAGCCCCAGTAGCCAAGGGCGCAGGAGAAATCCGCATCATTGGCGGCACCTGGAAGCGCACCCGCCTGCCCGTGGCCCAGCGCCCGGGCCTGCGCCCCACGCCCGACCGCGTGCGCGAAACGCTGTTCAACTGGCTGGGCCAAGACTTGACGGGCTGGCACTGCATGGATGCCTTTGCAGGCACAGGCGCTTTGGGCCTGGAGGCCGCATCGCGGGGCGCAGCCGCAGTGCAACTGGTAGAGCAAGACCCCGCCCTGGTGGCCCAGTTGCACGCCTTGCAACAGCGCTTGCAAGCCCCCCAAGTGCGGGTGCAGCGCGGCGACGCCCTGGCCGCCTTGCGCCACGCAGCCCCGGGCAGCTTGCACTTGGTGCTGCTAGACCCGCCCTTTGAGGCCCAAGAGCTGTTTACCCCCGCCTTGCAAGCCGCAGCCCGTGCGTTGGCAGCCGATGGCTTTGTGTACCTGGAGGCCCCTGAACGGTGGTCAGACGAAGCCCTGGCCGCTTGCGGCTTGGTGCTGTACCGCTACCTCAAAGCTGGTGCGGTGCATGCGCATTTGCTGCGGGTGCTGGCAGCCAGCTAAGCTTTTGTTCTGAACCAACTGGACAACCTCATGACCTCGTCCGTGCTTGCCATTTACCCCGGCACCTTTGACCCCATCACCCTGGGCCACCAAGACATGGTGCGCCGTGCCGCCCGCTTGTTTGACCGTGTGATCGTGGCCGTGGCGGCGGGGCACCACAAAAAAACGCTGTTTGCGCTGGAAGAGCGCATGGCCCTGGCGCAAGACGCTGTCAGCGATTTACCCCGCGTGCAGGTCATGCCCTTTGACGGCTTGCTGCGCGACTTTGTGTGTGCCCAAGGCGGCGATGTGATGGTGCGCGGTGTGCGCAACGGCACCGACTTTGACTACGAGTTTCAGCTGGCAGGCATGAACCGGCACCTGATGCCCCAGGTCGAAACCGTGTGCCTGATGCCGCACGAAAAAGTGCAGTTCATCAGCAGCACCCTGGTGCGCGAGATTGCCAGGCTGGGGGGCGATGTCAGCGCCATGGTCACGCCCGCGGTGCAGAGCCAGTTGGCCATCAAATTGGCCCAATAAGCAGGCTTTGGGGGCCGCAACATATACCTGAGTGCAAGCCCAAACGTAAACCCAAACGCAAAGGGGCCAGGGCGCTTAGCCACTGGCCCCTTGGTCGATGAGCGCAAGGTTTTAGCCCGCGTAGGCCTTAGGCGCAGGTTTGTTGGACAGCAGACGCGAGCCTATCCAGTGCAAGGCCATGGCGCACAGCACGGCAATCACTGCGCCTATGCCCCACACCACCCACACCAAGGTGGCCAGCCAACCCAGGGCAGAGCTCAGCCAGGGCCAGCCTGCCAATACGCCGTCCATGCTGGCGCTGATGGTTTGTGTCAAGGCTTGCAGCACATCTGCTGGCAGCACCAAAGCCATCCAGGTTTGCGCCCATGCGGGCAACTCAATCGCAGCACTGTTGCGCAGGCCCTCTAAGGCCCCCGTGCCTTGGCTGGCAAGCCAGTCGGCAATGGCAGCGGCTATGGCCGCCGTACCTGTCCAAATAGCCAGCAAAACCAGAGTCACACCCCAAATCAACCAACGCATAGTTTTCCTCCTTGTTGCGCTGCGTCATGTGTGCAGCAGGCCGCATGGTACGTGCAAGCACTGTTGTATCAACGCTGGCTTGGCAGGTACCCCCATATACCCTGCGGAAACCCCATGCTAGGATTATTTTGTGAGCAGCATCGCAATGGCTGCTGCGCCCTACAACGCTACCCATCTTCCAAGGAGAGCATGATGTCCGCTTGTTTTGAGTTGAGCCGCGCTTCTGACGGTCAGTTCCGTTTTGTGCTGAAAGCGGCCAATGGGGAGGTGATCCTCAACAGTGAGATGTACAAGGCCAAGGGCGGTGCAGAGACAGGTATTGCCTCGGTGCGCATCAATTGCACCCAAGATGCACGCTACGACCTCAAAGAAGCCGCCAACGGCAAGTTTTACTTCAACCTCAAGGCGGCCAACAGCCAAATCATTGGCACCAGCCAGATGTATGCCACCGCGCAATCGCGCGATGAAGGCCTGGCCTCGGTCAAGGCCAACGGGGTTACCAAGCTGCTCAAAGACACCACCAAGGGCTTTTAGGTCTGCAAAAGACCGTTAGCAGGCCCCTTAACAGCGCTTTTTGCTGTTTTTTAAGCCAAATTGGCGCTGTGCCTTAGTAAATCAAGCACTTGTAGCTATTGAATTGATAGCTATAAAGGCTTTCAAACCAAGGGCTTTAGAAGGGCGTTAGGGGCTGGCTCTGGCCGCCCCACGCTTTGCACCCAGTCGTGCACAAATCGCAGCTTGGCAATGGCACCTACCGACAAAGCAAACGGGTAGGCGTCTTGCTGGCCCAGGCTGCGGTTAAGGCTGTTGAGCATCAGCGTCAGCGGCACCCACTGCGCCACCATGGTGTCAAAAGGCAGTGTGGTGGCGCTGGCAAAGGGGTCTTGTACCTGCCCCGGTTGCAAGTGGCTTTGCGGGCCTGGCACTGTGACGGTGGTGCGGTAGCTGGCAGCGGTTTCTAGCAAGTCCACCATGTGCAGGTAATGCGCCCAGGTTTCAGCCCAGTCTTCCCAGGGGTGGGCGCTGGCGTAGGCGCTGACATGTTGGTCAAACCAATGGTCATGGCTGCCGTTTTGTGCGTAGTACTGCTCTAGGGCCTGGGCGTAGTGGCTGCGCTCGTCGCCAAATACGGCCCTGAAGGCGTCCAGTGTTTGTGGGTTGCGTGCCAGTAAGTCCCAGTAAAAGTGCCCAGACTCATGCCGCAGATGGCCCAGCAAGGTGCGGTAGGGCTCGCCCAGCGCAATGCGGCGCTCGGCCCGCACCGCGTCGTCGGCCTCGGCAATGTTCAGGGTAATCACGCCATTGGCGTGCCCAGTGATGATGGGTGCGTAGCCGGGCAAGTCGGCCAAAAACTCAAACACCGGGCTACGCTGCCCGGCAATGGGCTCTAGCCCCAGGCGCGACAAGGTGTAAAACAAATGCCGCTTGGCCGCCTCGATCTGCTTCCAGCGCCCCAGGTTGGCGGGTGCCGATAGGTCGGGCAGCACCCGCGTTTGCCTGCAAGAGGTGCACAGCGCATGGGGGTCGTCAGCGCGCACGGCAAAGTTGCAGGCTTGGTGTGCTGTGCGGTTGTGGCACAGGCGGTAGGCGTGTACGGTTTGCGTGGCGTTGCCTTGCCAGCCCTTGCGTTGCCACAGGGCTGTGGCGGGCGTGGCGTGGGCCACTTTGGGGCCTGGGTGCAGGTGTTCTGCCGCGGGCTCTAGCGCGGCAATGGTCAGTGCGTCTGGCAAAAACGCGAGCACGCTGCCGCAGTGCAGGCATTGCACGCTGTCAAAAAACACCAGATGACCGCAATGGTCGCAGTTAAAGACCCGCATGATGAAAGAGCTTACTCGGCTTTACCGTTCGCGTCTGTGCAGACGCTGCAATGCGGGTCGCGGGTGGTACGCAGGGTGGTCCATTCCATGTGCAGGCCATCCAGCATCAAAAGCCGCCCGGCTAAACCAGTGCCAGCACCGGCGAGCCATTTCAGTGCCTCAGCGGCTTGCATGGCGCCCACCACGCCCACCAAAGGAGCCAACACGCCCATGGTGGAGCATTGGGTTTCGGCAAACTCGGCCTCGGGCGGGAACAGGCATGCATAGCACGGGGCTTGGGGCTGGCGGGGGTCTACCATGGTAATTTGCCCGTCAAACCGAATCACCGCCCCGGCCACCAGCGGTTTGCCGTGCCGCACACAGGCGGCGTTAACGGCTTGGCGGGTGGCGTAGTTGTCGCTGCAATCGAGCACGACGGTTGCTTGTGGCACCAGGCTGTTGAGCAGATCGGGTGTGGCCCTGGCCTGCACCGCATTCACTTGCACCGTGGGGTTGAGCGCCCCCAAGGCCTGCGCTGCCGATTGCACCTTGGGCTGGCCCACGCGCTCTGTGGTGTGGGCAATTTGCCGTTGCAGGTTGGTCAAGTCCACCGTGTCGTGGTCTACCAGGGTGATCTGGCCCACGCCAGCAGAAGCCAGGTACAGCGCCGCAGGGCAGCCAAGCCCACCCGCACCAATGATGAGTGCATGCGCGGCCAAGATGCGTTCTTGCCCTTCAATCCCGATCTCATCAAGCAGGATGTGGCGCGAGTAGCGCAGAAGCTGGTCGTCGTTCATGGTGCAGTACGTGGCGGCGTTTTGCGGGTGTGGGGGCCGTAACAAAAAAGCCAGCCTCAAAGAGTCTGGCTTTTTGTCTTAGCGGGCAGTGCTAAATCAGTTTTCTTTCTTTTCTTCCTTGCGCTCGGTCAGGGTCTTGCTGACCATCACGGGGCGGCCCTTGAGTTGGTTCAGAGCCTGTTGCAACTGGAAGTCTTTGTCGCCGCCAAATTCGGGCAGTTTGCGTTCAGACAGCGGTTTTTTGGCTTCTTCTTCCAAGCGCTTCAAGGCTTCTTCGCGGGCTTTTTCGCGTGCGGGGTCTTTTTTCTCTTCGCCTTGGCCGCTGGTCAGGTGTTTTTCTAGGTCGGCTTCACGCGTGCGCAGGGCGGCAAACGGGCTGCCTTCTTCGGTGTCGTCCAACATGACATCGGGCACGATGCCGCGCGCCTGGATGGACTTGCCACTGGGCGTGTAGTAGCGGGCCGTGGTCAGCTTGATGCCAGTGTCTGGCCCCAGGGGGCGCACGGTTTGCACCGAGCCCTTACCAAAGGTTTGGCTGCCCATGATGGTGGCGCGTTTGTGGTCTTGCAGTGCGCCGGCCACGATCTCGCTGGCAGATGCCGAGCCTTCATTGACCAGCACCACCAAAGGCACGGTTTTGATGGCGGCAGGTAGTTTTTTGAGCGGGTCGTTAAACGGGCGGCGGCGGTAAAACTCTGGCGAGGCTTTGTAGATCGCCTTGCTTTCTGCCAACTGGCCGTTGGTGCTGACCACGGTCACGTTTTCGGGCAAAAACGCTGCCGAGATCGCCACAGCTGCGTCTAGCAAACCACCGGGGTCGTTACGCAAGTCCAGCACCAAGCCCTTGAGCTTGGGGTCTTGCTTGTAAACGTCTTCTACTTTGCGCACAAAGTCTTCTACCGTGCGGTCTTGGAACTGCGACACACGGATCCAGGCGTAGCCGGGCTCCACCACTTTGCCTTTGACGGACTGGGTTTTGATCTCTTCGCGGATGATGGTGACGGTGAAGGTGCGGTTTTCTTCTTTGCGGAAGATGCTCAGCAGCACCTTGGTGTTGGGCTCACCGCGCATGCGCTTGACGGCATCGGCCAAGCTCAGGCCGCGCACGGCGGTGTCGTCAATTTTGGTGATCAGGTCGTTGGTTTTAAGGCCAGCGCGAAAGGCTGGAGAGCCTTCAATGGGGGAGACGATTTTGATCAGGCCGTCTTCTTGCGTGATCTCGATACCTACACCCACAAACCGGCCTGTGGTGCCCTCGCGAAATTCGCGGAAAGACTTTTTATCGAAGTATTGCGAATGGGGATCAAGGCTTGCCACCATGCCCGATATGGCGTCGGTGATCAGTTTTTTATCGTCCACAGGCTCAACATAGTCGGTCTTGACCAAACCGAACACAGCAGAAAGCTGCTGGATTTCTTCTAGCGGCAGGGGCGACATTGCGCCGCGCGCCACCGTGTGCAAAGACACCGTGGTAAGAGAACCGGCCAATACGCCGAGCGAGACCCAGCCTGCAATTTTGAGTTTTTGGCCCATAGACAACACCTGAAACACGTTAAACCTGACCCATGAAACTGATGCAAAACCACTAGGGGGCCGCCGCAGTGTGATGTCTTTCAGACTTTTGACATCTCTGCGCCCGGCTTACGTGGCTTTGCCTAAGCTCTGGGCAATATACACCTAGGAGAGTACCCAGCGCTGGGGGTTCCCAGCGTTTGGGTACTTTGGCAGGTCTTTTTGCAAAACCTGCAGGGCCTATTAGCCTTTACCCTGCGACGCCACCGCCGCAGCCGCACGGGCAGCTGCTTCAGCATCACCTAAATAGTAGTGGCGAATGGGGCGCAAGTTGGCGTCCAGCTCATATACCAGCGGAATCCCGTTGGGAATGTTCACCCCCACGATGGCGTCGTCGGAGATGTTGTCCAGGTATTTGATCAGTGCGCGAATCGAGTTGCCGTGCGCTGCCAACACCACGCGTTTGCCGCTTTGAATGGCTGGAGCCAAGCTGTCGTTCCAGAAAGGAATCACGCGGGCCACGGTGTCTTTAAGGCACTCGGTCAGGGGTACATCGCTGGCTTGCAACTGGGCATAACGGCGGTCGCCGCGCTCGCAGCGGGGGTCGTTGGCCTCCAGGGCGGGCGGGGGGGTGTCATAACTGCGGCGCCATACCAGCACTTGCTCTTCGCCGTATTGCTTAGCCATATCGGTTTTGTTCAGGCCTTGCAGAGCGCCGTAGTGGCGCTCGTTCAGGCGCCAGTCTTTGGTCACAGGCAGCCAGGTGCTGTCCATAGCGTCCAGGCAGTACCACAGGGTGTGGATGGCGCGTTTGAGCACGCTGGTGTAGGCCAGGTCAAATTCGTAGCCCTCGGCCTTGAGCAATTGGCCAGCTGACATGGCCTGCGAAACGCCTGTGGGCGTCAAATCCACATCGGTCCAGCCGGTAAAGCGGTTTTCTAGGTTCCAGGTGGATTCACCGTGGCGGATCAGAACAAGTTTGTACATGGAGTCCCTCAGGAATTCGGGTCAAAACCCAGCATTCTAAAATTGCGCAGTTTTGCAACCCAAGGACACAGTGTGAATTTCTTCATCGACAACTGGTATCTCATCGTTTTGGTCATCGCTTCGGGCGTCATGCTGGCCCTGCCGGGCCTGAGCAGCTCAGCTGGCGGCGTATCGCCAGAGCGTGCCGTGCAGCTCATCAACCGCGAAAAAGCCGTGGTGATTGACGTGTGCGAAACCGAGGAATATGCCCAGGGCCACGTAGTGGGCTCCAAAAACCTGCCCCTGGCGCAATTAGAAGAGCGCCTGCCAGCCACCGTTAAAAACAAAGCACTGCCCGTATTGCTGGTGTGCGCCACAGGCTTGCGTGCCCAACGCGCTGTGGCTACGGCCCGCAAGCTGGGCTATGAAAACGCCCAAGCTGTTGCCGGCGGCTTGAAAGCCTGGCGTACCGCCAACCTGCCGCTTGAAAAGTCCTGACCTGCCCGGAGACCACCATGCAAGCCGTCAAGATGTACACCACCGCCGTATGCCCTTACTGCATTCGCGCCAAGCAAATCCTCAAGTCCAAAGGCGTTGAGCACATTGAAGAGATCCGCATCGACACCAACCCAGAGGCGCGTATGGCCATGATGGAAATCACCGGGCGGCGCACCGTGCCGCAGATTTTTATTGGTGACACCCATGTGGGCGGGCACGACGACTTGGTGGCGCTGGACCAGCGTGGGGGCCTGATGCCCTTGCTGGGGGCTTGAGCCCTTCCATCGTTGTAAAACCCCTTACCTAGCCGGTTGATAGGCGCTGCATAATGCACGCCCAAGGCCCGCTGCACCGCAGCGGGTTTTGTTTTGCAGACTTTTTTGATTTTCAAGAGACTTTGACCATGGCCGACCAAGACACCCCCGTTTTCCAGATCCAGCGCGTTTACCTCAAGGACATGTCACTGGAGCAGCCCAACTCGCCAGCCATCTTGCTCGAGCAAGAATCCCCCACGGTTGACATCCAGCTGGGCCTGGAAGCCACCCCCGTGACCGATGGCATCTACGAAGTCTGCGTGACCGCCACCATTCACACCAAGATCAAAGACAAGACCATGTTCTTGGTCGAGGCCAAGCAAGCCGGTATTTTTGAGGTGCGCAACATCCCAGAAGACCAGATCGGCCCGATCATGAGCATTGCCTGCCCGCAAATCGTGTACCCCTACTTGCGCGGCAACGTGGCAGACATCGTGAACCGCGCAGGCTTTCCTCCGGTGCACTTGGCCGAGATCAACTTCCAGGCCATGTACGAGCAGCAACAAGCCCAAGCGCAAGGTGCTGCCCCTGCGCCCACCACCACGCAATAAGGCGCAAGCCCTGCCTAGCCATGTTGGGGCAGTACAAGCCCCAGCATAGTGGCCGGGCACACGCTGGGCTGGCGCAAGGCCCTCTGAAAACGGCCCCCAGCGGCCCAGCAGGCAGTTTTTATAGTCTTTTTGGCACTTTGCCTTAGTACTTCAAGCACTGTTAGCTATGAAAATAGTAGTACTTGGTGCCGGTGCATGGGGTACAGCCCTGGCCATGAGCGCCGCCCGCCACCCTGCGGGCCACCATGTAACCCTGTGGGCGCGCGACGCCCAACAGGTGGCGCACATGCAGGCGCAGCGGCACAACGCCCGCTACCTTCCAGACATTACCTTTGCCCCCAGCCTGACCATTGCAGGTGGCGACCCTGCTGCTTTGGTGCAAGGCGCAGACCTGGCCGTCATTGGCACCCCCATGGCGGCCTTACGCACCATGCTGCAAGCCTTGCATGCCTGCACCACGCCAGTGGCCTGGCTCTGCAAAGGCTTTGAGGCCGTGCCTGCTGCGGGTACTGGCACGGGTTTGCTGGCGCACGAGGTACATGCCCAAGTGGCTCCCCACATGCCTGCGGGTGTGCTCAGCGGCCCCAGCTTTGCGCAAGAGGTAGCCCGCGCCCAGCCCACAGCCCTGGTGGCAGCCAGCCAGCACGCCAGCGTGCGCGATGCCCTGGTGGCCGCTTTTCATAGCCCCAGCCTGCGCGTGTATGCCAACGATGACATCGTGGGCGTAGAGGTAGGCGGGGCCGTTAAAAATGTGCTGGCCATTGCCACGGGCCTGTGCGATGGTTTGCAACTGGGGCTGAACGCCCGCGCAGCCCTGATCACCCGTGGGCTGGCCGAATTGACCCGTTTGGGTGTTGCTTTAGGGGCGCGCACCGATACGTTTATGGGTTTATCGGGCCTGGGCGACTTGGTGCTGACGGCCACGGGCGATTTGTCTCGCAACCGCCGGGTGGGCCTGCTGCTGGCGCAAGGCCAAACGCTGGCCCAAGCGGTGGAATCGTTGGGCCATGTGGCCGAAGGCGTTTACTGCGCCCGCACGGTGGTGCAACGCGCCCAAAGCCTGGGTGTGCAAATGCCCATTGCGCAAGGCGTGGTGGCCTTGCTGGATGGCCGCATCACCGCAGCGCAGGCTGTGGTGCAACTGATGGGGCGCGACCCCACGGTGGAATCAATCTGCCCTTAAGGCCCAGGCTTAACCTAGGCCCCCTGGGCTTATAAACCCAGCTCTAAGGCCAGCAGTTCTTCTACTGTTTGCCTGCGGCGTATCAGGCGGGTTTGTGCACCATCTACCAGCACCTCGGCAATCAAAGGCCGGGTGTTGTAGTTGGATGACATAGACGCACCATAGGCCCCCGTGTCGTGAATCACCAGCAAATCGCCTACCTGTGCGCTGGGCAAGTCGCGCGGCAGCACCACGCCGCCATCGCCTTGGGTAAACACATCGCCAGACTCGCACAGTGGCCCTGCCACTACGCTGGGGCGCGTGGTGCTAGGGGTGGTGGCGCCTTGCTGGGGCAGCACTTGCATGGCGTGGTGGCTGCCGTACATGGCGGGGCGCATCAGCTCGTTAAAGCCTGCATCTACCAGCACAAAATGGTTGCTGCCAGCGTTTTTGGTGGCGCGCACTTGTGCCAGCAGCACGCCAGACTCGGCCACCAAGTAGCGGCCTGGCTCAATCTCTAAGCCCAGCGGGTGGCCCACAATGGCTTGCGCTTGCTGGCGGGCCGTGTCCCACAGGCCGTGGTAGTGCTGGGTGTCCACCACCGGGTCGCCCGCACGGTACGGAATCGACAAACCACCGCCTGCCGATATGGCTTGCAGATCGTGCCCTGCGGCGTGTGTGGTGCGCACCAGGCCCACCATGGCGTCGCACACCTGGGCCAAGTGGCTGTAGTCCACTCCCGAGCCAATGTGCATGTGCAGGCCCACCAGTTGCAAGCCATGCTGTGCAATGGCGGCCAGCGCTGCGGGCAGGTCGGTGTGCCAAATGCCGTGCTTGCTGTGCTCGCCACCCGTATTGGTTTTGTTGCTATGCCCATGGCCAAAGCCGGGGTTAATGCGCAACCACACCGCATGCCCGGGCGATACCGCGCCCAGTTGGTGCAGCATGTCCACCGACCCTGCATTGACGGGCACTTTGTGCTCTAGCACGCAGGCCAGGGTGGCGTCGTCAAACAAATCAGCGGTAAACACAATGCCCGAATGCACACCGCCTGCCTCATAACCTGCAGCCAGGGCGCGCATGATTTCGCCGCGCGATACAGCGTCTACCTTCACGCCCTGTTCGCGCATCAGGCGCAGGATGTGGATGTTGGAGCAGGCTTTTTGCGCAAAGCGAATGGTCTCAAAGTGCTGCAGTTGTGCAATGCGCTGGCGGATAGTGGCCGCGTCGTACACCCACAAAGGGGTGCCAAATTGCGCGGCCAGGGCTTGCAGTTGCGCGGGCGAGAAGGGGTTGGACATGGAACAGGCTCCAGCAGGGCAGGGCGGCCCTGCGGTCAGTGCAAAAAATCAGAACTCGCGATTGTCGATCAAACGGGTGCCGCCCAGGCGGGCTGCGCCCAAAGCCACCAGGCTGCCAGGGGCGTCTGCCGCAGTGGCGGGCTGCAAGTCGGCGCGGCGGCGCACGGTCAGGTAGTCGGGCTGCCAGCCGCGTGCGCGCAGGGTGTCCATGGCGCGTTGCTCCAAGTCCAGCAAGTCAGCGGCCTGCGGGGCTTGGGGCAGGGCGGCTTGCCATTGCTGGCTCAGTTGGCGCAGGCTTTCGGCCAGGGCTACGGCCTCTTGGCGTTCTTCTAGGCTTAAGTAGCTGTTGCGCGAGCTTAGGGCCAGGCCATCCGCAGCGCGGGTGGTTTCGCCAGCCACCAGGGTAATGGGCAGGGCAAACTGCCGCACCATGTGGCGCAGCACCAGCAGTTGTTGGTAGTCTTTTTTGCCAAACAGGGCCGTGCCGCCACTGCTGCCCAGCACGCAGGCAAACAGCTTCATCACCACTGTGCACACACCGCCAAAAAAGCCCGGGCGAAACTGCCCCTCCAAAATGTCGGCCAAGGCAGGGTCGGGCTGGATGCGAAAGGTTTGGGGCTCGGGGTACAGGTCGGCTTCGCGCGGAGCAAACAGCACGTTGCAGCCTGCGTCTTGCAGCCGGGTGCAGTCGGCTTCCCAGGTGCGGGGGTAGCTGTCAAAGTCTTCGTGCGGCAAAAACTGCAAGCGGTTCACAAAAATGCTGGCCACGGTCACATCGCCCAGCGGCAGGGCTTGCTCAATCAGCGACAAATGCCCGTTGTGCAAATTGCCCATGGTGGGCACAAAGGCAGGGCGTTTGTAGGGGGCCAGCGCATCGCGCAGGTCAGAAATGGTGTGGGCAATCAGCATGAAAAACAGTCAAAAAAGCAAACTTGCAAACACTGGTCTTATTTCGTTTCTAAATCATTCCTGTCTAGGCGCGAAGCCGCAGACAGTGCTGACGCACGACAAGGCGAAGCAACAACGACAGGGATGATTTAAAAACGCAATTACCAAGCGTGCACCGCATTGTCAGGGAAACGCCCCTGCTTAACCGCCTCTACATAGGCCTGCATGGCGCCCCGAATGCTGCCCGCCTCTTGCATAAAGTTGTGCACAAACTTGGGCATCTTGCCCAGGTTCATGCCCAGCATGTCGTGCAGCACCAGCACCTGCCCAGCGGTGCCGTTGCCTGCACCTATGCCTATGGTGTGGCAGCGGGGCAGCTCGGCGGTCAGGCTGGTGGCCAGGCTTGCGGGCACCATCTCTAGCACCAGCATGGCTGCGCCTGCGTCTTGTAGCTCTAGCGCGTGCTGGCGCAAGGTGCGGGCAGCGTCGTCGCCCTTGCCTTGCACACGGTAACCGCCCAGGGCATGCACGGTTTGGGGCGTCAGGCCCAGGTGGGCGCACACAGGTACGCCGCGCTCTACCAAAAACTGCACCGTGGGGGCTGTCCAGCCGCCGCCTTCTAGCTTGACCATGTGCGCCCCAGCCTGCATCAACACGCAGGCACTGCGCAAGGCCTGTTCACGGCTTTCGGCATAGGTGCCGTAGGGCAAATCGGCCACCAACCAAGCCGTGCCCTGCACTCGGTACAGCCCACGTGCCACGCTGGCCGTGTGGTAGGCCATGGTGTCTAGCGATACGCCCACCGTGCTGGGCAACCCCTGGCACACCATGCCCAGCGAGTCGCCAATCAAAATGCATTCGACCCCGGCAGCATCGGCCACTGCAGCAAACGTGGCGTCATAAGCGGTCAGCATGGTGATTTTTTCGCCAGCATCGCGCATTTGCTGCAAGCGCGGCAGGCTTACCGGGCGGCGCTGCGGCAGGGGTGACGCCGGGGGCAGGGTGCCATAAGGCGTGCCAGCGGCGCTGGTGGTGGGTGTGGGCGATGGCGTAGGGCTGTTCATGGCAAGGCCTGTGTATGCAAACAGGCCAAAGTCTAGCCTGCGCTGGGGGCAGTATGTGGCCAACGAGACTGAGCGTGTTTTCTACTTTCGCTTTCTTCACATCACACATCGGCGATGTGGAGAAAGCCCCCGAAGGTGCCTATTGAGTCCTACAAACCAACGTCAGTGAACATAAAGCCGTGTAGGTCAGAACCCAGCGCCTTGCCGACGGTGGCATCTTTATGGTGGATTTGGAAATCGGAATTCAACGCCAATTCTTCAAGAACGCCTCGACCTCCCGCGCACCCATATCAGGGGATGTCGCCTTACTCCGCCACGCCCGTGCCAACGGATGAAAAACGCCCCCAGTGCAGGTAAGCCTTCTCGGTGCTGAGGCTATAGTGAAGATAACGAATGCGCTCCCGAACCTGATCCAGAAGGCAGGTAGAGCGCAAAACAGGCGTGCCGGGTTTCATGAGGTTTTTATACCTGTGTTTTTGCACGGTCTATCGGCAGTGAACTCAATCTGCAAGCTACTTTCAGGAGGATTCTGTGGTCAGAATATCCCGCAAGATCCAGTTTATTTCGCAAGTTATGCGGGATACATTACTCTACACGCCAGAAGCATGATCGCTAGCCGTACGCTTTATTGTCTTGCCCTCTTGGGGTTGCTATCGCAATCAGCAATTGCGGACTCATGGCAATTTGACCCGGTTGAAAAAAGCAAAGTCGAAACCTTTGGCGACTTAAAAATTGTGCAGGCCACTGACGCACGAAATAACCGCCAGTACCCCGACTTTTTACTGAGCATCTACTTCAAAGATGAACTGCTTGCCAAGTACAAGGGGGTTTCGTTCCAAAAGCTTTTTGCGTCACCTGATAATTCAAGATTTGTCGGCTTATCGAACCGTGGCTTGCCTGGAACTGCTGTTGTTGTATTCGACAGCAAAGGCAATTTACTTATGGAAGTAAAACACGGCTTGGCAGCATTTGATTACTGCGATGAAAGTGTGACTCTCGTACGACGGTGGTACGACGAAGACAAGCCCGAAGTTCAATTCGTGCCAGACGAAAAATATGGCGGCTACAAAGAAATTAAGGTGCGCGACTGTAGAGGGACGAGCGAGGATTTATTGAAACTTGTCCTGCGCGCGTATAACAACTCGTTCCAGCGGACCACTGAAAGCGGTGGCCGCTGAACTTCAACGTTAGGCGTCAAAACAATGGAATCTTCAGCACAGAGAATTCAAGCCGAGCGCCGCACTCACAATCGAAAGCTACTGATGTGGCTAGGATCGATCCTTGTACTGGCGCTAGTGGTTGGGCTAGCCATCTGGTTCGGCATCTCTGGATCACTTCGCCCGAAATGGCTCGCTAGTGTTGGCCTTGTACTTGACGTTATTGGGGCAGGTTTGGTGGCACTTCCGCTGTTTAATCCATACCGTGATCCGGTGAAGGAGGGGATGCAGTTCTTGAGCTACTACGAACCACATAGGAGCGCAGCAGTTCTAAGGCATCAAGAGAAACTCACGCTGCCTATGCAAGTAGGTGCTGCATTATTCATTTCCGGATTCATCTTTCAACTGCTCAGTCAATGGGCATAAATGTGAATCCCACGCCTAACTGGGCGTTCGAGCCGACTCGTAACGGCTGGTCATTACAGGCTCCCATTTTATTTTGAGCCTTCTGTGCCCAGCCGCCGCTCGCGGCTCAACTTCGACGTTAGACCGCATGGTAACTGTGACGATCTTTGGCTGGGTATTGGTCGCCGCATCAATAGTGGCGGGTCTGTACTACTGCGCTTTGGGTATCTCAGTGCTTAAGCACCTGCCTAACGCCACGAAGCAAGACCGCGTTGTCGGCTGGACGCTTTGGTGGTTTATGGATTCTTCGCGTTACGACGAGGCTGGCAAACTGCTGTGTCGGAGAGGCAGTCTGGTCTTTGCAATTGCCTGGGCACTGGCTGTGCCTGGGTATTACATGGCCCTGCAGAGATGACGCACATGCGGCCTAAGTGGTCTGTCAAGAGCTTACCGCCTACGGCGTCCCCTTACTCTTAGTTGTATTAACTATGGCCTTTTCACTTGCAAAGCGCTTTATAGTTTTTGTCACCATCACTCGGAAACCACAAGCTGGCGCATGCGGTTTCCTCCGCCTTTGGTCACCCCTCATCTCCACGTTATGCATCACAGCGTATTCTTCAGGACATGCCGCAAACCTTTCCAGATTAACCGATGACTAAGCCCGATAAGCAAGGCCGAACTTCCCTGCACCAGGCGGCGGCAAAAGGCAACGCGTTTGAAGTACAGCTCCTTCTTAAAGGTGGAGCCGATGTCAACATCCAAGACACCAACGGGTGGTCTGCGCTGCACTTTGCTGCACAGGCATCCTCATACGACTGTACGGATGTACTGCTCCGGGCGGGCGCCGATGCAACCCTAAAGGACTCCTACGGCAACACAGCTCTTTTTCGTGCAGTTTTTGCGTCCAAGGGCGAAGGTGAGGTCATTAAGCTCCTTCGTGCGGCTGGAGCAGATCCTTATGCCACAAACTTGCATGGGGTTTCCCCGCTCTCGCTCGCTCAATCAATCGCAAACTTCAATATCGCAGTTCACTTCTCCGACCTCGTGCATCGGGAGCGTGATGCCTAACTGGGCTGCTGCCGTTTTCAATGACACCTTCTTAAGGTGGAAGATGAAACTGGAGGTGGTAGATGGTCACGAGAAGGAAATTTAGCCGCGAGTTCAAGCTTAAGGCTATGAAACTTGTTAGGCAGCGCGGGGTACGGTAGCCATGAGTGCCACTTCCAAAAAAGTAAATTAATGAATAGATTCGCCTCATCATCGTGGCACTTGGCTGCCGAGAACTCCAACTCCAACGGGGCATGACTTACTTAGGACGGTGAAGTCCCTTTTACTTGGAAGGCCGTATGACAACCTTCGTGCACATTGCAGATGAGCGAGATGGCTTAGCCATTAAGCGCTCTGGCTTGCGTCTGCCGCGAGTACCCGAACATTTAAGGGGTAACCGCCCTCTGGGTGTCTTTGCCATGCCTGTTGTCCCAGACTTCATGATTACCCATCAGTGGGTTCGCGAGCTGAAGAAGCGTGGCTTCAAGGTTGCGGTTGGCGTGTACTTCACCGTACCCGATGGTGAGCAAGTGTGGGCTGGGCTATATCAATCAGACAAGCAGCAAGTCTCAGCCGCCCAAGCCAGTGCATACCTCAGTCGCGAGCGCACCCTGGGCTACGAGGTCATCATTCCTCGTTCCATCGCTCCATCCGAGATTCGCGGGGTTCGAGGGCTGCCCCAAGTTGTCGGCTGGCGCCACTTTCCCGACGCCCATCGCCAGGGCATTTTCTGCGGCTGCCAATACTGCATGCGAGGCCAAATTAAGTCGCGCGGCATTCGCGCTCGCTATGAGGCGAATGCGGCCTAGCCCTTCGCTGGACCCTACTGCTAACGGCATGGGACCTGCCCCGGCTCTTAAAGTGGTTCACCATCTACCCGCCTAGCCAACCGTTACACCGGCGCTCGCGCCTCAGCTCAAACGTTGAGCGTATCTTCAAACCATGAACCTAAGCATTTTCAAGAAAGCACTTTCCAAGCACTTTTATCCTGTGCTGCGCAAGGTCGGCTTCCGCGGTTCCGGATCGACACTGCGCCGGGTAAATGAACCGCTGATCTATATATTCAATGTGCAACACAGTAGCTCTGGCGATCGGTGCTACTTGAACCTAGGCGCACACCTTTCGTTCTTGCCAGGCAACAAAGAAGCAAGCAAGTTGCTTGAATATGAATGCGCATTTCGGTCTCGCATCTCACCTCCAGAAGGTCAGGCCTTTGGCTGGAGCTATGGAACATCCGAGCAAGAAGCTGAAGAAAATGCGTTGTTGGTAGCGAAGGCCTGGACAACCGAAGGAACCGCCTTTTTCGGGCGCTTCAAGGAATACCCCGATAGCCTCGTCAAGCTAGTAGCCGAGTTTCAACCTGAGAGCGCTCATCCGGCTGAGTGTCTCTTCATTGCGCGCATAGCGGAGCATTTAGGCGATACAGTTCGGGCGACGGCGTTCGCAAAATCTGCTCTAGGTGGCGTAGGAGAGAGTGCAGTAAGTCTGCGCCACTCAATCGCTCAGTTTCTCGCCACCAAAAATGCGTCCTAACCCTTTCATCGAGAGAGTTTGCCTCGGCAAGCCATGCGAAAACTCAGATGAACTTGGCCCAGGTGTGTGGTCAAAAAAAATGGGCTTGTAGATGCGCAACACTAACTGTGTGAATGCCACATCAGTTAGCTAAGGCCGGGCCGGGTATGCTTGGCAGCTATGACTGACTTGACTCCCCCCGCCCCGCAGTGGGCTGTTGCCGGGCACGATGCGGCATCACTGGCCCGCGCCGATGTGGCCCGTGCCCTGGCTGAAGATGTGGGCAGTGGCGACTTGACTGCTGCCCTGGTGCCTGCTGAGCGCCGTGCTAAGGCCCGCATCATTGCCCGCGAAGCCGCTGTGATTTGCGGCGCCCCTTGGGCCGAAGCCGCTTTGCGCGCCCTTGACCCCGACGTGGTGCTGACCTGGCATGTGGCCGAGGGCCAGCGCTGCGCACCTGACCAGTTGGTACTAGAAATTGAGGGCAATGCCTGCGCATTGCTCAGTGCCGAGCGCACCGCGATCAACTTTTTGCAAACCTTGTCGGCTGTGGCTACTAAGACAGCCCAGTACGTGGCCGCTGTGGCGGGCACCAAGGCGCACATTGTGGACACCCGTAAAACTTTGCCCGGCCTGCGTTTGGCGCAAAAGTACGCGGTGCATGTGGGCGGCGGCACCAACCATCGCATTGGTCTGCACGATGCTGTGTTGATCAAAGAAAACCATATTGCCGCAGCGGGCGGTGTCTCTGCGGTGTTGCAAGCGGCGGCACAGGTGGCAGCGCAGGCGCAGTTCATCGAGATTGAGGTGGAAACCCTGGCCCAGTTGCAAGAGGCCCTGGATGCCGGTGCCAAGATGGTGTTGCTGGACAATATGCCTTTGCCCATGCTGTACGAAGCGGTGCGCATCAATGCAGGCCGTGCGGTGCTTGAAATATCTGGCGGCGTCACGCTAGAAGGTTTGCGTGCCTTGGCCGAAACCGGCGTTGACCGCATTTCGATTGGTACTTTGACCAAAGACATCAAGGCCACAGATTTTTCGATGCGCCTGCAGGAGCTGGGTTGACCCCCTTGAATGCGCTGCTTCTTGGTTTTAAGTGGCTATTGGTGCACGGGCCAAGAAGTAAGCAGTGAGTAATTTGCCATGACCCAAGTGATCGACATTGAATACGAGCAGCCGCAACAGATGGCTGCGGGCGCCGTGTGCGCCACCCGCCATGCCTGGGCCAGGGTGCCGCAAGAGCCCAGCCAAACCGAGCGTGCGGCCCTTAAAGACCGTATTCGCCGTTTGCTGCGCGACAAAAATGCGGTGATGGTGTCGCACTACTACGTGCACCCCGACCTGCAAGACCTGGCCGAGGAAACTGGCGGCATCGTCAGCGACAGCCTGGAGATGGCCCGCTTTGGGCGCGACCATGCGGCGCAAACCTTGGTGGTCAGCGGCGTGCGTTTTATGGGTGAGACCGCCAAAATCCTCTCGCCCGAAAAAACCGTGCTCATGCCCGACCTGGACGCCACTTGCTCATTGGATTTGGGCTGCCCAGCAGATGCCTTTAGCGCCTTTTGTGACCAGCACCCCGACCGCACCGTGGTGGTGTACGCCAACACCAGCGCGGCCGTCAAAGCGCGTGCCGACTGGCTGGTGACATCCAGCTGCGCCCTCGATATCGTGCGTGCCCTTAAAGACCAGGGCCACAAAATCTTGTGGGCACCCGACCGGCATTTGGGCGACTACATTCGCCGCCAAACAGGGGCCGATATGCTGATGTGGAACGGTGCCTGCATCGTGCACGATGAGTTCAAGTCTGAGGAGCTGCGTGCTTTGATGGCGCAGCACCCACAAGCCAAGGTGCTGGTGCACCCCGAAAGCCCTGCCGAGGTCATTGCCCTGGCTGATGCCGTGGGCTCTACATCGGCCATTTTGCGGGCCGCGCAGTCGATGAACGCCGACACCTTCATTGTGGCCACCGACAACGGCATGATGCACAAGCTGCGCACCCTGAACCCGCACAAAACCTTTATTGAAGCCCCCACAGCGGGCAACAGCGCCACCTGCAAAAGCTGCGCCCATTGCCCCTGGATGGCCATGAACAGCTTGGCCGGTGTGGCCCAGGTGCTGGACACAGGCCGCAACGCCATTACGGTAGACCCCGCCATCATCCCCCGCGCCCGCCTGCCCATAGACCGCATGCTGGCGTTTACCGCAGCCTTGCGCAGTGGTGCGCCTGTAGCGGGCTTGGTGCCTGGTATTGGGGCGGCTTAAAAAGCTGTTTCTAAGCGCTGGGTGGGGTGCTCATTCCATTTCTAAACCATTCCTGTCTAGGTGCAAAGCCGCAGGCAGTGCTTGAGGCACGACAAGGCGAAGCAACAACGACAGGGATGATTTAGAAGTGGAATCAGTTGCCATCCGCCACTGTGACCGGGACGGTCAAATCCAGCACACAACCGTCGCCTAGGGCGTCGCGCCACACGCGCACCTCGCACGGTGGCGGTTGCATGTCTGCCAGAGCGGCAGCAATAAAAGCGCACAGGTTTTCTAGCGTGGGCACACCTAGGCCGGGCACTTCGTCCAGCAGGTGGTGGTCGAGTTGTTCGCGCAAAACAGCCAGGCGCTGGCGTAGGTAGCCCAGGTCAATCACCATGCCGTTGGCGGGGTTACGGGGGCCGCGCACAGACACCTGTGCGTGGTAAGTGTGGCCGTGTATGCGGCGGCTGCCTTCGGCCTCGATCTCGCGTTGCAGGGTGTGGGCTGCGTCAAAAAAGAAGCGCTGGTGAACAGTAAAAGTCATAAAACAACCATCAACGAATGCCGGTGAGCTTGTGGGTTTGCAGGCTCAGCCGCCATGCGGGGCGCTGCATGCAAGTGGCAATGCAGTCTTGTATGTGCCGGGCTTGCAAAGGCCCGTCCATGGGTTGCAAAAATCGGTGCTCAAAAGGCCCGGCGGCTTCTAGTTCGTCCAGGTCTAGGCCAGTCTGGGGCCACACTACTTTTAGCTCGTGCCCACTGCGTTGCACCCATTCGGCTCCTGCTTTGGGGCTTACGCACAGCCAATCTATGCCCTCGGGTGCAGCCACAGTGCCATTGGTTTCTACGGCAATGCGAAAGCCCTGTGCATGCAGGGCTGCAATCAAGGCGGTATCGACTTGCAAAAGGGGCTCGCCACCCGTCAGCACCACCAAGCGGTGGTGTGGTTGGTTGGCGGGCCATTGGGCAGCCACCACATCCGCCAAAGCCTGGGCGGTGGCAAACTTGCCGCCCAAGGTGCCATCCGTGCCGACAAAGTCTGTGTCGCAAAAACGGCAAACCGCTTGGGCGCGGTCTTCTTCGCGGCCGCTCCACAGATTACAGCCTGCAAACCGGCAAAACACCGCAGGCATGCCCGCTTGGGCGCCTTCGCCTTGCAGTGTGTAGAAAATTTCTTTGACGGAATAGCTCATGGATGCGGGGAGAATCTGCCACCAGGGAGTTTTCGCACAGTTTTGCCAAGCGCTTGCTAATGGCCAAAACCATGGGCGTAAAACCTTCTTAGTCTATGCCATCTGACTGCCGATATGCTGGTGCCCTGGGCGCAATGCAGCGTCCGCTGTCATTAGGCGTACTGGCGCTTTCCATGTTTTGATGACCATGTCCCACACCCTACCCACCGCCTTGGTGGACTTTGCCGACCCCCACAGCAGCACGGCTGCCCGCCTGCGCCATGCCTTTGGCGTGGCCCGCCAGCACTTGGTGGCCCACCAGCCAGACCAGGTGCGCAGCGTATTGCAAGCAGTGCAAGCCGCGGCTGCGCAGGGCGCATGGTGCGTAGGCCATGTGCGTTACGAGGCCGCCAGCGCTTTTGACCCGGCCCTGCAAACCCACCCTGCAGACGGCCCATTGGCGTGGTTTGCGGTGTACGACGCGCCCATGCCTTGGCCTGATGATGCAGCCACGCCCGCCGTGCACCTGCATTGGCAAGACACCTGCACACGCCCCACGTTTGATGCCGCGCTGGCACGCATCTACAGCGCCATTGCTGCGGGCGATTGCTACCAAGTCAACTACACCGCCCCGCTGCATGGCCGCTGGCAAGGTGCTGTGCCTGATGGCGCTGCACATGCCTTGTTTGCCGCTTTGCAACGCGCCCAGCCCGGCGGTTACGCCGCCATGCTGCATGCGGGTGACGAGCAGGTGCTGTCGGTATCGCCCGAGCTGTTTTTTGACTGGCACGACATGCCGGGCGGTGGTAGCATTTTGGCCCGCCCCATGAAGGGCACAGCCCCCCGTGGCGATACACCCGACCAAGACCAATCCTTGGCAGAGGCCCTGCGCACATCGCCCAAAGAACGCGCAGAAAACGTCATGATCGTGGACCTGTTGCGCAACGACATATCCCGCATTGCCCAAGCCCACAGCGTGCAAGTGCCGGCGCTGTTCCATACCCAGGCGCTGCCCGCAGTGTGGCAAATGACATCCGATGTGCAAGCCCGCACCCGCCTGGGTACCACGCTGGCCGATGTGTTTGCAGCCTTGTTCCCATGCGGGTCGGTTACCGGTGCCCCCAAAGCCCAGGCCATGCGCATGATTGCCGAGCTAGAACCCATGCCCCGTGGCGTGTACTGCGGTGCCTTGGGCGTGGTGTACCCCACGCCCGGTGGCGGCGTGCGTGCCACCTTTAATGTGCCCATACGCACTGTGGTGCTGCACCCCGCGCGGGCCGATGGTGTGGTGGCCCAATGCGGTATTGGCAGCGGCATCACCATGGATGCATCGCCCCCAGCTGAATGGGCCGAATGGCGGCACAAGCGTGCCTTTGTAGAACGTGCCAGCCAGCCTTTTGACCTGCTGGAAACCTTGGCACTAGATGCTGGCCGCTACCGCCATTTGCCCGACCACTTAGCCCGCCTGCAAACCGCCGCTGCCCACTTTGCCTACCCATACGTGTTGGCAAACGTACAGCAATGCCTGCAAACCCTGGCCCAGCAGCACCCCACAGGCTTGTGGCGTGTACGCCTGCTGCTCAATGCCCAAGGCCAAGCGCATGCACAGGCCTTTGCCTTGCAAGCCACCCCAACCCCCGTGCGCCTGCAACTGGCCAGCAGCCCTTTTGCGCAAGCGCACAGCGAGTTCACCCGCTACAAAACCACCCACCGCAGCCACTACGACGCAGCAACCCCCACCAACCCGGCCGTGTTTGATGCGCTGCTGTACAACGAGCAAGGGCAACTCACTGAATGCACCCGGGGCAACATTGCCGCCTTGTTAGATGGCCGCTGGGTAACGCCGCCCGTGCACTGCGGCCTGCTACCAGGCGTAGGCCGTGCGGTTGCGTTGCGCGAGGGACGTTTGCAAGAGGCCGTGCTGACCTTGGCTGACGTGCCCAGGGTACAGGGCTGGGCTTTTGTGAACAGTTTGCGGGGGTGGTTGCCTGCGGAGCTGGTGTGAAGCTGCGGGTAGTCTTGACATTTGCCTATGAATACAAAAAATCGTTTTGCAGTCGCCGAGTGGCATGTGAACCCTTGGGACGCACAAGTCACGCGAGCTTTGCTCAACTCCGAGGGAGTCCCTGCGTTCCTTGAGAACGAGCATCACGTTACCGCCTACTGGCCCATGTCGCGAATGCTGGGTGGGGTGAGATTGATGGTGCCCGTCGAGCATATGGATACGGCGCGAGCCGTCTTCGCGCTGCGCGATCAGGGTGATCTGCAGGCGGCGTTGGAGAAGGAGTACCCGCCTGAGGCTGCCACTTGCCGCTCGTGTGGCTCTAACGCAATTTCAGAAGAACGCGATTGGGTAATGATCGTATTCGCAGTTTTTCTACTGCTGAAGGCAACGATCATCTTCCCTCCGCGAAAGCTCAAGAGGTGTGCAGCATGCGGGGTGGTGCAGTGACAGTCAGCCCTATCCATGGAGTCCGAGTAACCTTGCAGGAGCTACCGCTTTCGTCAATCGAGCTTGCCTGAGGCCAGCTCCTTGCGCCGAAGCCGTCACTAGGGGAGTACCGTGAAAAATGGTCTGCTGTTCTTTGCGAACTTGCTTGAAGTGGCGCACGTGTCAGCGCCAGCTGGGCGTCACTACGAAGTACAAGAGGAACTGGTCCTGACCTGCCGCGAATCGAAGCGGCCATTTCTCGCATCGATGCCACTGCGCCATCGGTTCACTTGCCCGACCTGTGGTGTGCAAAGGGGTGAAATGGCGCTTCACTTTGAGGATCCGGGGCGTTCTGTAACTGACGCTAAGTCTGCTGGCCTTTTCGGGGTGCCGTTAGGGCATAGCTTTGACGTGCAATTGTCCGCCTTGCATGAAATGCTCGCTCATAAAAGGCCAATGCCGCAGGCGCTGCATGATCTTCTTGCAGGTCGTGAAGGTTAGCCCTTCTTAGCACTGGACTGCCTTAGGCAGACGGTAAATTTGTTAGGTGCTTTATGTACATCAGGTTCGTTGTTGGTGGCCCAGATGAAGATCATCGACAGCTCACAGGGATTGTTGCGGAGGCCCGGGTTTTACGTGATCGCAATGAGCTCAACTTGGAGGAGGAAGAGCGCCTCCAGGCAATTTACGATTGGTTGAATGCTGAGCTGCCTTGTCCTCCATTTTCGAGTTCTGGATGGTCAAGAGATGCGGTTGCTTGGTTTAAAGACACTTCAATAGAAGCGATTCAGCAGTTCTGGTCGTTAGCAGCTTTGCTTGAGCATCATGGGCGTGGGATTCGGATGCTTCGCTCACGCAATCCCGGAAAAATTCTCTATGAGGATGACTACCAAGTCGTAGTCCTAGAGTGGAAAAAGCTATGAAGCTTTACCCGTTCACCCAGCACGTCCATAACATCGCAATTGACATGGGACCACAACAACAGGAGGTGACTTTGCCGCAAATTGTTGCGGGCCAGCCCTCTTCATGTTCAAGCCCGTGAAGTCTGGTGCGGTATCGCCAACAAAAGGCTTATGCCGCCGCAGCTGCTGCTGTACAACGAGCAAGTGCACATCACCGAATGCACCTGGGGCAGTATTGCTGCTTTGATGGATGGCCGCTGGGTGGCACCGCCTTTGCACTGCGGCTTGCTACTGGGCGTAGGCCGTGCAATGGCTTTGCGCGAAGGGCGGGTCAAGAGGCCGTGCTGACCTTTGCTGACGTGCCCAGGGTGGAGTCCCGGTTTGCTTGATTATTTTAAGGAATAACAGGCATATCGCATTATCTACGGCATTTGTTGCTATGAATTTTGAATTAATTTAGGGCTTGGTGATATCCTGAAACTGCGCAGTTCACCCGTGACGGGCAAGTCTCTATCATTCTTCAGACATTAAGACCAGAAGGCCGCAGCATGAAACGCATCATGTACATCGAGAGCAAAGCGGGTGGTGTGACTGGCCCAGCTCGCATTGGTTGGGTGGAGATGTCGCGCTCGACACGCTCGTACACCTACGATGGCAAGCGCTTTTTGAAAACGAAGTCTGGCTACAAATACAACTGCATCGAGGAAGAGACCGGTGCGCGGTACTGGATCTCTGGCCCCAAAAAGAGGGGGGGTGACACGATGTACGGCGGTATTGTTGATATTGATGAAGATGCAAGGATTGAGTACTGGACGAAAGTCCGAGGTCTACCGGAATGGCTTCATCTCAAGCAAACTAGGTAACTACACATGCCTAATATTTTGCACGGCTCGGACGCTCGGCAGCACAACGCAGCTTTGCCGAGCTTGCTGTGTACGTGTCATCTTCGACCTTTGAGAGCCTTCGCGTGAATCTGGGAGTGGGTATGAAACTATCGGATTCGATTGTTAAAGTCGCTTTGTTGCTGGCGATAACGAGTCCGCTAATCGCCAGTGCTGAGCCTGTTCAGCCAATGCGCTGGGTGCTAGCCGACCAAGTCCGGGTGCGTACTGGACCGAGTACTGACCACCCTGTTAGCGGTGCGATGTCACGTGGTGCTGAGTTAGTCCTCAAGGCGTCAGCCGATGGCGACTTTTGCTCCATTGAAGGTGAGGGGCAAGTTGGTTATGTGGCATGCAAATTCTTGAGCGCAGAGCCCATTGCACGGCCCAAGTCTGGTGAAAATGGGATATATGCGGCGCAACGCTGGGTCACCGCTAACGGCGTCACGCTGCGCGAGAAGCCAGATATCAACTCCAAGGTGGCGGGGCGCTTGCCTCTTAACGCTACCGTAAAGCTGGTCAACGAGGATTCAGGGAATGGCTACTGTGAGGTGCAATTGGCAGATGGCTCCGGCGGCTATACCGCCTGTCGCTACTTGGCTTCGACCGCCGCCGTCTCCGCTAGTTTTCAAACTAATAAAGGCGCAGACAAAGCCATGCCAGACGATGTCACTATGTTCAGTGATGTCAAACCAGCGCCCTATGCAGATTGGATTGACCTCAAACGCAAGGCCCTTGCCCAGTCGCCTGACTTAGCTGCCGAATGGCAGCGCGTGTTCAGGCAGGGTAAAACTGTGTCAGTTGAAGTCAAACAAAGTCTAATTGCGTTTCAGGGGCGTGAACTGGAGCTGCAAGGGGCAATAGGATTGTGGGAATCCGCACTTGAGGAACCTGCACGCGCTAGCCGCCTGATCAGTACTTTAGAGTTCCCGAGCATTAAGCCTTCACTGTTTCAAAATGAAGCGGAAATTGCACCGCCGTCCATCACGACTTATGACTCCAGTGGTCGGTTTGGCATTCAGATGAGGCAGACAGCTACGTCTCGTATCTTGCGACAACCTAGCCCTGAAAATCTCAACACTGCGGGGCCCTACGAATCTGAGGTGATCACCACAAAACTGGTTCGACCGGTGCAGCGGGTTCAGTTATTTCGCGACGGGCGATTGGCTACCGCATCTAGCCAAGTATTTATAAAAAAGACTGTTTGGTACTACGCCGATGTAATGTGCGAGGACTACAGAGGAGATGGATTTGCCTTCGGTGATTCGGACGTTCGCATTTGGAACTACTTTGGCCCGGAAGGCAAAGAGTATAGAAAGCAAAATCGTAATGCGGCTGGTAGCTTATACGCGTTCTATACAACATCCAAATTGCAACGTACATCTGCTACGCGCACCGAAATTCCTGTGAAACTCGATCGTGAAAAGACCGGCTTTGTGCGGGGTGTCCATCTTCACTACGATCTTGATGGAGACGGTATTCCCGACATCGCTGTGTGGGAAGGTCAGGGCAATGGACCGGGTCATTTAGATGGTCCAACACAAACAGATGACCGCTGGTACCGCTTGGTACTCGTGAATATCACGGGTAAATGGAATGTCCTAGGAACCGATGTATTTAGTTACGGGTGCGGGTGTTGAATCATTCACAGTCTCGATGCGGTATCCGATGTTTACAAACACACTGATGCTTAGTGCTGAATCACTTACATCAGCAGCCCTTGGAACCAACCTAAGGAGTCGGCTTGTGGGCAATCGCCTTTTCAATCGTCTTCACGGCGCGCTTTCCATCTGCCGAAAGATAACGTGAAAGGCGGGAGTAAGGCACCGTAACGTCGACAGCCCCGCTACAAAACTGGGATGGCGTTGGAAAACTGCCCATAAACACGAACCCTTGCCGACTTGGGTAAACGTCAGTTACCGAAAATTCCGCTGCAGCAAAGCACTCTGCAGCATCCTTGTGGTGTTGAGATTCGCCCAATTGCGTGATGATTTTTCCGAGCTGCGAGGTTTTCCATTCATCATTCAAAAACCACTGAGCCGTTTCGGCTTTACGACCTTCAGTTAGCTGATAAACGCGTTTCTCAATGCTGTAACGCATGCCCCATCCACACTCAAAGGCCATCCTCGAATCCACAATAACAAATGGCCACAGAATATCCAACACGTTCTGCGTGAACGATAACGCAGGGGCACTCCCCCCAAATCGACTACGAAAGTCTTCTGAACAACCCAGAGCGGTCTCAACGTGTTTCATGGACTCCGCCCAGAGCAAGCGGTTGACTTTGACGATCCCAGGGGCGGTGCCAAGTAAGCGAACGCCTGACACAACCTCTTCATCAGATCCTTGCATCTTGGGCCCAGCAATCACGAACGATTCAACTCCCAACCCGCCGACTGATACAAACCTCACTTTGCTAGGTTTAAGTGCCTGAACGCGTCGCGCGTCATAGTTATGTGCTGGATCCGCAATGGCTGTAATTGGCAAACGCTTTGCGCCATCCACAGAAACCCATTCCCCAGTAAGTTGTTTGTCTTGACATCGCAGTGTGAAACGCCCAGTTAACTTACTGTTTTCACTGATTTCAGACCATTCTGGTTGACCTGGCTCCCTCTTTAAAAGTAAGTCTGTCCACGAAGCGCGGTAGTACAAGCTTCCTACCCGAGGCTCTGACGAACTCGTTTCGCTTTGGCTCAATTTCATCGAAACGGGAACGCTACCCACCTCACCTACATACACGCCTTCGCCGCACTCATTCCCTTGCGCTGCGGCGATGCCGTGGGTGCAAACAAAAGTCCAGGACAGGATTGCGTATACGGCGATTTTGTTGCTGGCGGATGCAATGCATCGTGCCGAATGAGTTGTGTAGTAGGGCATGATCGAAAAGTCACCTCAGGCTTGCCGGTCGTTCAATCAAAGTCAGACTGCGAAGTTTAGAAGCGACTTGCGGCTCGCGCAAAGTGGACAAACTTGTCCCGCAAGCCACTCAGCCCGGCGAATAGCCGTACTCAAACCTTTTTCATAAGCGTCCTTATGATGGTCCAAGATGCGATAAGTGAAGTCCCTTTGGTGTTTGAACGAAGCAGGTCAACTGCTTATGACTTATCCCCAGTAGCTTAAAGCTTCTCTTTCACAAACGAATCCCTGTCCATATCCACCAGTTCCACACTCAATTGCACCGCCACTCCTTGCGGTTTAGGAGTGTGTTTGCGCAGCACGGCTGCAATGCGTTCGCTCAGGTCGCGCTTGGCCTCGGGGCTGCGGCCTGATAGCAGGCGCAGGGTGGCGTGCACAAATGCGCGTTGGTTGGGGGCAGTGCCAATTTCAAAGTGGGGGCGGGCAACGATGCGGGTTTTGAAGTCGGTCTCGTCCAAGATGGCGGGGCTTTGGCAGCAGCTGGCGTTGACTTCTGTCATGACCTGCGCATGGGGGAAGGGGCGCAGGTTGTCAGAATATTCGATGACGAGGTGTGGCATGGCTGTCTCCGGTTGGTGGGCAATTTAGGCGGCTTGCGTGGGGATGTGCTGGCGCAATTCGGTGGGGCGGTTGGCGTCATCTACAAACACCAATTGGGGTTTGTGGGTGGCTACATCGCCTTCGTGCACTTGCGCAAATGCGGCAATGATGAGCAGGTCGCCCGCAGACGCACGCCGTGCTGCAGAGCCATTAACAGAGATCATGCCGCTGCCGCGTTGGCCTTTGATGGCGTAGGTGATAAAGCGCTCGCCGTTGTTGATGTTCCAGATGTGGACTTGCTCGTTTTCGGCAATGTTGGCGGCGTCCAGCAGGTCTTCGTCGATGGCGCAGGAGCCTTCGTAGTGCAGTTCGCACTGGGTGACGGCAACACGGTGGATTTTGGATTTGAGTAGCGTACGGAACATGGCAGTGGTGGTAGTAATAGTCAAAATTTACGCGCTGCGCACAGGTGGTACCAAGATGGTGGGGGCCGCTGGCGCAGATAGCTCGGGGTAGTCGCGGCTAAAGTGCAGGCCGCGGCTTTCGCGGCGCATTTGGGCGCTGCGCACAATCAGGTCGGCCACTTGCACCAGGTTGCGCAGCTCCAGCAGGTCGCGGGTCACATGAAAGTGCGCGTAAAACTCTTCAATCTCGCCTTGCAGCAGCGCGATGCGGTGTGCGGCGCGTTCTAGGCGTTTGTTGGTGCGCACGATGCCCACGTAGTCCCACATGAAGCGGCGCAGCTCGTCCCAGTTGTGCGATATGACCACGGCTTCGTCGGCATCGGTCACACGGCTGTCGTCCCACTGGGGCAGTGGGGGTAGGTCGGCGCTGGGGGCGCTGGCAATGGCCTGGGCAGCAGCGCGTGCAAACACCATGCATTCAACCAAAGAGTTGCTGGCCAGCCGGTTGGCACCATGCAGGCCGGTGCAGGCGGTTTCGCCTACGGCATGCAGGCCGGGCAGGTCGGTGCGGCCTGCCAAGTCGGTCAGTACACCACCGCAGGTGTAGTGGGCTGCGGGCACCACCGGAATGGGTTGGCGGGTGATGTCTATGCCCAGCTCGGCGCAGCGGGCCAAGATGTTGGGGAAGTGTTCTTGCAAAAACGCAGGGCTTTGGTGCGATATATCAAGGTGCACGCAGTCCAGGCCGTGGCGCTTCATTTCAAAGTCAATGGCGCGTGCCACCACGTCACGCGGGGCCAGCTCGGCCCTTTCGTCGTGTTGGGGCATAAAGCGGGTGCCACCAGCGCTGGGCGGCAGCAGCAGTCGGCCACCTTCGCCGCGCACGGCTTCGGTAATCAAAAACGATTTGGCGTGCGGGTGGTACAGGCAGGTGGGGTGAAACTGTATGAACTCCAAATTGGCTACACGGCAACCTGCACGCCAGGCGGCAGCAATGCCGTCGCCTGTGGCGGTGTCGGGGTTGGTGGTGTACAGGTACACCTTGCCGGCACCGCCCGTGGCCAAAATGGTGTGGGGTGCGCGGAAGGTCACCACGGTGTCGGTGGTTTCATCCAGCGCATACAGGCCCAGGCAGCGCTGCGCACCGGGCAGCCCCAGCTTGCGAGCGGTAATCAGGTCTACCAGGGTGTGGTGTTCAAACAGGGTAATGCCCGGCGTTTTGCGCACGGTTTCGATCAGGGTGCGCTGCACAGCCGCGCCCGTGGCGTCTGTGACGTGCACGATGCGCCGGGCGCTGTGGCCGCCCTCGCGCGTCAGGTGCAATGCGCCGTCTTCCAGTGAAAACGGCACGCCCAGTTGTTGCAGCCAGCCTATGGCTTCAGGCGCGTTTTCCACCACAAAGCGGGTGGCCGCCAGGTCGCACAGGCCCGCACCTGCCACCAGGGTGTCGTCTATGTGGGCACCAAAGCTGTCGCCTTCTGCCAGCACGGCTGCAATGCCGCCTTGCGCCCAGCCGCTGGCGCCATCATGCATTTGGCGCTTGGTAATAACGGCTACGCGGTGGGTGGGGGCAAGGCGCAGTGCAGCCGTCAGGCCCGCCAGGCCACTGCCTACGATGAGTACGTCAAAGTCGTGGGATGACATGGTGGTGCAAGCGCAGGGCCTTGTGTGGTGGTGGGGCGTGGCCTTTAGGCCGGCGTGTAGGCAAGGCGCACATAAATAGGCGCAAACGCTTCTGCCTGGGTGATCTCGATCAGGGTTTCTTTGGCCAGCTCTAAGAGGGCAATGAATGTGACCACCAGCACGGTGCTGCCTTTGGCGGGGTCAAACAGGGTTTCAAACTCTACAAAGCGGCGGCCTTGCAGGGTTTTGAGCACCATGCTCATGTATTCGCGCACGCTCAGTTCTTCGCGGGTGATTTTGTGGTGCTGTACCAGCTTGGCCCTGCGCAAAATGTCGCGCCATGCGCTTTGCAGGTCTACCAGTTCTACGTCTGGAAAGCGCGGTTGCAGGCTTTGCTCGATGTACACCTGCGCCTTAACGAAGTCGCGCCCGTATTGGGGGTGGTTGGCCAGGCCCACGGCGGCCAGCTTCATGCGTTCGTATTCCAGCAGGCGGCGCACCAGCTCGGCCCGGGGGTCTTCGGGTTCTTCACCCTCTGCTTGCTTTTTGGGAGGCAGCAGCATGCGCGACTTGATCTCGATCAGCATGGCGGCCATCAGCAAATACTCGGCTGCCAGCTCAAGGTTGCGGCTACGGATCTCGTCTACATACACCAGGTATTGGCGTGTGACCCCCACCATGGGGATGTCCAAGATATTGAAGTTTTGCTTGCGAATGAGGTACAGCAGCAAATCCAGCGGGCCTTCAAAAGCCTCTAAAAAGACCTCTAGTGCATCGGGCGGTATGTACAGGTCGTTGGGCAGGGCAAACAGGGGCTCGCCATACAGCCGCGCCAGTGCCACTTGGTCTACCACCTGGGGCATGCCGCCGGTTGCCAGTGCGGCTTGCCCCATGTCTGCGGGTGCGTTGGCGTCGTGCACACTGGTCATGGCAGGCAATGCATGCTATTAAATTTATAGCTATAAGTGCTTGTTTTACTGAGGCATAGCACTGTTTTGGCTATTAATCTGCCTTGGTTTGGTACACGTAGGGCTTTTGGGGCACTTGGGCAACACGAAAGTCTTGCCAAGCATTGCGATCTACTTTTTTGTCCCACAGCAAAGCGCGGCCTGCCTGTTGTTGTGCATCAAGTTCAGGCTTTTGCTGCTTGAGCTTGTTGATGAACTGCGTGGTGTCGGATTGGTAGTCGGGGCGGCGAAAGAAAGACATGGTGTTACCTCGGTAAGGGTGCGATTTTACCGGGCCAACGCCAGGGGCTGGTTTTGTCGCAGGTGCTTGTTCTGCCGCAGGGCGGTCAGCCTGTGCTGGCTGTCGTTGCCATTGCCACAAAAAGTAACGCCCAGTCGTCCAAGCATGCCTCTGAGTTCCTGAGGGCTAGGTGCTGAGATTTGCAGAACTTATGGTTACAAGTGGTCTTTTTGTCGAAAGACTTGCTGGCTATTCTGGCGCTCCATTTGTTCGGTCATGTGCAGCCATAAAACAAAAAACTGATGGCTCTCACCATTTGTCCACTGTGCATGAAGCGGTTGTTCTAGAGGGAGGATAGATCAAGCCATGGAGCAAGAAAACGGCATTTTTCTGTGCCTGGACGCCACCATGCCTGCTGCGCAGCAAGTCATGCGGCGGCAGTCTTTGGCCAAAGCTGGGTGTGTGTTGTGCAGCCCAGCAACGGCCCACGCGCCACCTGCTTTGGTGGTGTGCATGGCCGATGCCTGGAGCGCTAGCTTTGTGCAGCAGGTGCTTGAACAGCTAGAGCGCTGCAAAGCGCCTACTGTGGTGGCGGTGTGCCAACCATCGGATGAGCGTTGGACGCAACCCTTGATGCAGGCAGGTGTGTGGAACGTGGTGACCGCGCCCGATACCCAAAGCTTGGTGTCGTCCATTCACGCATGCGCGGTGCGCTTGCAGGCAGTCGAAGAGGCCTTGGCCTCGGCAGCCGTGCAAAAGTACTTGGTGGGTGCCAGCACGGCGTGGCGTGCTTTTTTGCGCGAGCTGATTTGGGCCGCCAAATACTCTAGCGCTGCTGTGTTGCTGCATGGCGAGACAGGCACGGGCAAAGAACTGCTGGCGCGCCTGGTGCACACACTGGATGAGCGCGAGGACAAGGGCGAACTGGTAGTGGTCGATTGCACCACCCTGAGTACAGAACTGGCGGCAAGCGAACTCTTTGGCCATGAGCGTGGTGCCTTTACCGGGGCACAAACCAGCCGCACTGGCGCAGCCGCCTTGGCCGACCGTGGCACTTTGTTTTTAGACGAAGTGGGCGAGTTAAGCTTGCCCGTGCAGGCCCAGTTGCTGCGTCTATTGCAAGAGGGCACCTACAAAACCGTAGGCGGCAATACCTGGAAGCGCACCCAGTTTCGCTTGGTGTGTGCCACCCACCGTGATCTGCGCGAAGCGGTAGCCAAGGGCACCTTTCGGCAAGACTTGTACTTTCGCATCAGCGGCTGGACGGCCTGTGTGCCCGCATTGCGCAAACGCCCTGAAGATATCCCCGAGATTGCCAACCATTTTCTGCGTGAGTTTGGCTGCCAGCAGGGCATGGATGAGGGCGTGGCGCAGTCTTTAAAAACCCACCGTTTTGAAGGCAATGTGCGCGAACTGCGGCAACTGATGATGCAGTCCGCCGTTAAGCATTGCGGGCAATCGCAGTTGTCTTTAGGTGATTTGCCTTTGTGGTGGCACCAGCGCCAGCACGCCGTGGTGCATGGCACCGTGCCTATGGCCATACCCACCAGCAATGGCCAGCAGCCTTGGGGTGATCACAGCCCACAATGGCCCGCAGCCGTACCTGCCCCCATTGCAGACACTGTGGGGCATGCGGGTGCCGCGGTGGAGGACTTGATAGGCCAATGGGTGCGCGAAGGCATGGGCCTGCGCGAGATCACCCAGCGTGCAGGTGACTTGGCCGTGCGCGAAGCCTTGCAGCTAGAGCAACAACAAGTGGGCAAAGCCGCCAGGCGCCTAGGGGTTACAGAGCGCGCTATACAGCTGCGGCGAGCACAGCGACCTGAGACCGATAGCGCATAAATAGCTGCCTGCGCACACCAGTGTGCTGTCCAATCAGACGCAGCAAGTTGCCGCCACACACCAGTGCCGCCTGTGCGGGCGGCAAGCCCAAAAGGCGTATTTTTTCTAGCTCAAGCCCCGGGTGCAGCCATGGCCCGTCAGACCCAAACAGCACTTTGTGTGCACCACCGCGCCGCACAGCTTCCACCACGGCATCAAAGCGGCGGCATCCTGCGGTGTCGGTGTACACATTGGGGTGGCGTTGCAGGTGGTCCACGATGGCCAACTGCGCCTTCCAGTCGTCAGCAAAGCTGCCCAGGTGCGGAATGATGAAGTTCACCCCGGGGTATTCGCGTGCAAACAACTCAATCGATGCCACATCGCCCATCACGTCGTACAGCACGGGTAAGCGCCACAGCGCGGCTTGGCGGCAAATGGCGCGCGAGATCGGGGCATCATGCTTGTGGCATTTGATGCCCCTAAACCCATGCAGCAACACATGCCGCGCCAGTTGCTGCTGCACTTGTGCTTCGGGCATGCGGCCATCTAAAAACACAAACCCCATCAATCGGCCCCGGTGCGCCTGCACAATGCGGGCAACTTCCTCGTTGCCTGCAGCGTAGTCGGGCCCCAGGGCGGCAAAAATCACGCTGCGGTCTATACCCGCAGCGGTGCAGCGGCGCAGGTAGTCGGTCAAATCGGCCCGTGTATCCCACGGGCCGGTCATGCCGTCTCCGCTGCCTGCGTGGCAGTGCGCGTCGATCACCATGGTCAAACGTCCGACTCCCACTCCAGCTCGGTCTTGATGTTGGTCATACCGAGCTGTCTGCGAAAGTTGCCCACGCCACCAATTTGTTTGGCCAGCGTTTCCAAGATGTTTTTTTCCACGCTACGCGGATCGCCTGCGGTGGTGGCCACATACATCTTGTAGTGCGTCGGGTTCAGGCCAAAGCGCCGCATCGACTGCTGGTGTTTCAGCAGACGGTCATACAGGTTGTCTGCCTTGCCCAGGTACTGCCCATTGGGCCACTGCAAAACATACAAGCCTTTGGTTTTAGGCACTTTGGCAATGCCGCTGACAAACTGAAACAGTGGTGTAGCAGTGGGGGTAAAAGTGCCCAGAAAGGTGCGTACTTTTTGCGGCGCACTGGATGGCAATTTTTTAGCCAACAAGCTGCCCAAACCCAGTTCTTCTTGGGGCTCGCTATCGCTGTCAACGTTATCTACGTTGACATCTACCACAGTGGGTACACCAGCGGTGTCAGTCAGCACATTCACCTGCTTGTCCCGCAAGGGGTACTGGTACACATGAAAGCGTTGGCCCAATTGCTGCGGCCGGTATACGCCTGCAAATTGCCCGCGTGCCACAATGCTTTGCAGCAGCTTGCGTGCAGCCTGGCCGCAGTCACCACAGCCTGCACAACTGCAATGCCGGTACATGCCAGCCCGGCGTAGGTTGCCCAGCATGCGGCCAAAGCGGGCTTCGTCTACTACGACGTTTTCTTGGTCGGTCATATTGCCTCCTGCGGGTTAGCGGCCATAGCCCACTTGCTGGCGCTGTGCCTGCAGACGCTCAGACAACAACCTTGCGGGAACGGTGTTGTTTGGTGGTTCTAGCGTCAGGTCAACACCAGTCACAGCTTTGTAGGCATACAGGTAACGCTGGATCTCTGGGCGCCAGTAATCTGCCCATGCTTTGGCGCTGGCTTGGTTGTTGCTGGTGGCCCAGGGGCCGTGCCGCACCGACAGCAATATGGCTTCGCCGCAAGCAGCCAGTTCATGGAAGTGGGTAATGCCCACATCACTCCAGTCTTGCAGCTTCTTCATGGCATCTACCTGGCCCATCCAGGCCTCTTGGTAGGGCACCATGGGGCGGCTGCGCAAGAACTCACGCATCTCAGTGCGTGCCAGCAGCCATTGCTCAATCAGCATCTCTACCCGCGCAGTCCAGGGCAAATCACCGTACTGGTTGTGTGCACCCTCGGCCAACACCAAGTGCGTGCCACGCAGTGCGTTGAGCAGCGGGAAGCCATCGGGAATGATGGTGGTGTTGGATGCGTCTTCAAAATACTTGTGCGCCATGCACAGCAAGGTATGAAAAGACTCTAAGAACTTGGAGCGGCTATCGGCCGACAACAGTGGAGGCACTGCCTTGCCGATCAAGGTCATACCGTAGTGGTGGTCGTACTCGTACGCGCGGCGTTGTACAGACAAGCGGCGGTACTCGCTTTGTATCCAGCCCCACAGCAGGTTGTTGAGGGGGCGCAGCACGTCGGTCTCTAAATTGACCAAGGGGTCTTTGCCTTGGCTGGCACGCCTGTTTTGAAAGCGTATGCCAATGGCCGCCATGGTTTGCGACAACATGCCTTCTTCATGCCAGTACGACCATATCAACTCGATCATCAAGGGGCATTCGTAGCGGCTGGCGTACAGCATGGTCAAGGGGTCGCCGCTGGGGGGTACCAAGGCCAGTTGGTCCACGATCAGCTCCAGGTAGGGCGTGGCCGCTTGTCCATCACGGGGCAATTGGGCTAAATAGTTTTGCAGCTTGTTGCGGTACGAGCTTTTGCTCATGCCCAATCGCTCAGCATCTTCGTTGGCAAATTCGTTCCAACTGTCGCTGCGTTCTTGCGAATCAAAAAAATCACCGCAGGTGGGGCCGCAACGCGTCAGCAAAAACGCCTCGGTGGCCATGCGCAACACGTCATACACCAAAGTGCCATGCAACTTGACCACGGGTGAATGGCCAGCGCCTGTGTGCTCGCGTGGCAATGCGTTCAGGGTGTCAAAAACCGCCGCACCGCTGTGCATGCCTTTTTTGGCCATGGCATCCATCAAGTTATTGATGAAGGTTTGGTAGGCCTTAAAGCCTATGGCCTCGGTTTGGTAACGAATCACGGCATTGAGTGCCAAGTCTTCGGAGCGCTCCAAATTCTCGGTTTCGTGGTTTTGCAGGCGTACGTTGATTTCTGGGGTGTCCTCGGCATACATTTTTGATTGCGCTGCACTGGCCTCAACAGAAATAGCGGCAGCCAAATCGTGCGGCGCATGCTTGCTTGCATTGCCTTTGGGGGGCGAGTTTTTCATGGTGTGACTCCTTGAGAGTGAAGGAAAAGGTGGGTGAACATGTCAGGCTTGCAAAGCCCATCGGTGAAGCAAGCGATGCAGGTTGTGGGATTCAGCTTGCGAGCCTTTGCCTCTGACCAGCCTTGCATATGCAGCCAAAGCAAACACCTGGCAGGGGCGCATGGCGTCGACCAAGCGCGGGGATTGCTCCCACTGCTCAAATCGGTTGTGCAATGCATGCGGGCCAAGGGCCGGGTCAAAAAGCAAGTCTTTGAGCGTGCGGTAGTTGGCCGCAGGCACAGGCTGGCGTAGTAACCAGTGCACAAACAGCGGAATGTGCTCTGCCAATGCGTGCATCACATCGCGTTGCCCTACGTCATGCCGATGCCCGGGGTACATCTGCTGCCAGGTGGTACGCAGGCGTTGCCATTCATCGTGTGGGTAGAGCTGGCGCCCCATTTCTGCACTGAGCAAAACACGCAGCCATGGAGTGGGGTGCGGGTCATCCAGATTAGCGCGGAACACAAAGGGCCTGGGCAAACTCACCACGTTGATCAAACCAAGCGTCGACGCCATGCCCACGCGTGAAACAGACCACAGGTCGGCCACAATTTCAGACACCCAGCGGTGCCATGATTGCCAAGGGTTAAACGCCATTCCAGGCCCATGCAGCAAAGGCTGCATAGCCCCTTGCAGCGTAGGCACCAGGTTCAGCAAGGCTGCGCCTTGGTGGCCCACCTCGTGTACCAGTGATGAGGCAATCCCTAGGCCCACCATGCGCTCGCGCGGTACGCGAATCAATGCCACCGGGTTTTCACCACCACCGGGCAGGCGGGTGCGCGCCCGGCGTATGGCCGCCCCAATGCCGTGGTCTAGGTAGCACAGCATCGGGGGTGGTGTGTAGGGCGTGTCTTGGATTTGCAAGGCATCTTCTGCCAAGTACTCCATGCCCCGCAGCAAAATTCCGGTACCAGCTTCGCTGCGCTGCGTCACTGCGTCGGCAAACAGGTCAAACTGCGTCAGCGCAGCGGACGCCTGCAAGCGCAAAAACACAAACCGGCGGTAGATGCTCTCGCCCCGCGAAGCCCTGGCTTGCGACGAGCGCAGCCACTGCTTGAAACGGTGGGCGTTTGTGAGCAGCTTGCCCCTGCCTTGCAGCAAATAGCGGTCAATGTGCGACAAGGCCCTGTTACGCGGTATGGCCGCTGGCACCATAGTTTCGTGCATTGCTAAGGGCTTGACCATTTGCAGGCGGTGGATGAGTCCACCGAGCTCTTGGTCAATTAGCCGCAAGGCATAAGGTGTGGCCTGCATATGAGTCCCCTGTGCAGGTCTGCTTCAAGCACCCATGATGATGATGGTGCGCCCACGGCGTACCCAGCGGCCTTGCTGTGCCGAGCGACGCATGCCCATGGTTGCGGAGGTGTTGATGCCGCTGCCCATCGATTGCATGGCTGATTTGATGGCCTGGCTGGCCACAGCGCTAGGGTTAGCGCCTGCGGGGGATTGCGTTGCTGTTTGCGCTGCATTGGTGGCCAACCGCACAATGCCTTTGGCCATTTCAAATTCGCTGTCCTCGGCGCTCATGCCTGCGGTTTCCATCTCGAGGGCACGTGCTAACGCCTTGCCTGCCATGCCGCCCAACGCAGTGCCTACGCCTGGGATTGGAATCATCGAGCCCAAAGCTGCCCCCACGCTTGGCAATGCCGACTTGGCGGCTTGCTTGAGGGCCCCGCCCACAATCTTGCCTACAGGGGACTTGGCAAATGCCGATGCGCCACGGGCAACGGTTTTAAAAAGCTTGCCAAAGAACTGGTCTAGCTCGGCTTCATTGCTAACGGTCAGCAACTCGGCAGCCAGTTCTGTTTCGTCCATCTCGAAATCGGCCTCAAATTCTTCGCTGTATTCATCGGCAAAAGCTTCAAATTCATTGCCCAGGTATTCGTTTTGTGTAAAGGCTTCTTGTTGAGACAAAACGCGGTCGAGGTTGTGCATGGTGTGCTCCTTAAAGAGAAGGCCGCAAGGCCGAAGTGGTGAAAATGAAAAGCGGGAAATTCCAGAAGGCGTTTGCCCGCAGAGAGGAAAAACGTTGCGCATGCAGCGGCTCTTGAAGGCTGGTATTTGCATACGCAACCAGCTTGTCAAAAGCCTTGGGCGATGGGTGTAAAAGTGACTGCATGCCACGTCTATTGCACGTGGCGTGCCAGCCTGAAAAAGGGCTTTTTCAGGCCTTTTTGGGGTCAAAAGCGAAGAATGTTTCGCTTATGAAGTACTTGTGGCTTGCTAGATGCGAAGCTGGCTTCGCTTTGCGTGAGGGGCGTTGTGAGAACGCAGGACGCAACGCCTTGCGTTCAGAAACCTCAGTGTGCTTTGAGGCGCTCGCTAAACCCCGATCGGTCCATGAGCGACTGTGGTTGCTCTTGTAAATTGACCACGCTCATGCGTCCACCGCGTTGCATCACCGCTTTGCGGATTTGTTCCAGTGCATCGAGGCCGGTGGTGTCCAGGTCTATAAGCTCGGCGGCATCTAGCACCAAGTGCACCGGGCCAGCATCGGCAGGGCGAGCTTCTATGTTGGCCAAGATCGGGTCTACCTTGGCCGATGCACCAAAAAACAAAGCGCCGTGCAATTGCCATGTGATGCATTGCAACCCGTCGTCGCTGGTGGCGTCTTGCGGCATTTGCTGTACGCGAAACAAGCTGCTCATGCGGCGCACAAACAGCACACAGGCCAAAAACAGCCCTACTTCTACCGCCACGGTCAGGTCAAAAACAACCGTCAGGGCAAAGGTGCCCAGCATCAACAAGCGGTAATGGTTGCTGAAGTTTTTCAGCCGCACAAACTCGTGCCATTCGCCCATGTTCCACGCCACAAATAGCAAAATGCCTGCAAGCACTGACAGCGGCACATACAGCGCCAGGGGCGCAGCCAGCAGCACAATGGTCGCCAAGGTAAGGGCATGCACAATGCCCGCCACTGGCGATGTGGCTCCGGAGCGGATGTTGGTGACCGTGCGGGCAATGGTGCCAGTAACGGGCATGCCGCCAAAAAAAGGCACCACCACGTTGGCAACCCCTTGTGCCACCAGTTCTTGGTTGGGGTCATGCCTTTTGTGGTGTGCATCGGTAGCCAGTTGATCGGCCACGCGGGCACACAGCAAGGACTCAATCGCACCCAGCAGTGCAATGGTCAATGTGGGTGTGACCAGCAAGCGCACTGTGTCCCAAGAAAAGCTGGGCAGTTCAAAAGCAGGCAAGCCCTGCGGAATGCTGCCAAAGCGCGAGCCTATGGTTTCTACCGGCCACTGCATCCACCACGCCAGCAAAGTCAGTGTGACTAGCGCCACCATAGGCGCAGGCACGCGCACAAAGCCGCGCACGGTGTAGGTGTCTAGTACCCGCAGCACTGGAGAGTCTTTCATGAACAGCCGGGGCCACACAAACAGGCCGATCACACAAACCACTCCTAGCCCAAAGGCATAAGGGTTGAAGCTGCTGATGTGCTGGGCCAGCGTTGCCATTTGCGAGAAGAAGTTGGCTGGCATTTGCGGTATGGCCAAGCCCAACCAGTCTTTGATTTGCGACAGCGCCACCAGCACGGCAATGCCATTGGTAAAACCGATCACGATGCTGACGGGCACATAACGCACCAAGGTGCCAAGCCGCAGCATGCCCAGCAGCATCAAAAGCACACCAGCGCAGGCGGTAGAGATCAGTAAATTGGCTACGCCGTAGCGCTCCACAATGCCATACACAATGACAATGAAGGCCCCCGCTGGGCCACCAATTTGCACGTTGGTACCGCCCAAGGCAGACACTAAAAAACCGCCAATGATGGCGGTCCACAGCCCCGCTTGGGGCGACATGCCACTGGCTATGGCAAACGCCATGGCCAGTGGCAGGGCCACTATGCCCACCGTGACCCCCGCACCTACATCGGCCAGACAGCGTTGGCGGTTGTAGCCCCGCAAGGCGTCGATGATGCGGGGGCGGAAGGCAAATGGCATGTGCTACAGCTTAGCGTATGCGCATGCCCGGTTGTGCGCCGGGCCAAGGGTGCAGCACATGAATGCCGGGCTGGGCTTTTTCGTCGGCATGGCTGGCTGCCAGCACCATGCCTTCGCTGATGCCGAACTTCATCTTGCGCGGTGCCAAGTTGGCCACCACCACGGTGAGTTTGCCGATCAGGTCTTCGGGCTTGTAGGCGCTGGCAATGCCCGAAAACACGTTGCGGTTTTGGCCTTCGCCTACATCTAGTGTCAGGCGCAGCAGCTTGGTGCTGCCTTCTACGGGTTCGCAGTTAACGATTTTTGCAATGCGCAGGTCAATCTTGGCAAAGTCGTCAATGCTGATGGTGGGGGCCAGTGCCTCGCCACCGGGCAGGGTTTTGACGGGCTCAGGTGTGGCTGGGGCTTCAAAAAGGGCGTCGAGTTGTTTGATGTCTACGCGCTGCATCAGGTGTTTGTAGTCGCCAATCGTGTGGCCTGCGCCCAGTGCGGTTGCGGCGCTGGCAAACGACATAGGGCCTGTTTGCAAAAACGCTTCTACTTGTGTGGCCAGCGCAGGCAGCACGGGCTTAAGCACAATGGTGAGTAGCCTGAAAGCCTCTATGCAAGTGGTGCACACATCGTGCAAACGCGCTTCCATGCCTTCTTGTTTGGCCAACTCCCAAGGCTTGTTTTGGTCGACGTATTCGTTCACACGGTCTGCCAGCAGCATGGTTTCGCGCAGGGCTTTGCCGTATTCACGCTCGGCCAAAAGCTCTGCAATGCTGGGCGCTGCGCTGCGCAGGTGCTCAAGCAGCGCGTCGCCGTCTGCAGACACATCGCCTAACTTACCTTCAAAACGTTTGCTGATAAAGCCTGCAGCGCGGCTGGCAATGTTGATGTACTTGCCCACCAAGTCGCTGTTGACCCGGGCCATGAAGTCTTCGGGGTTGAAGTCGATGTCTTCGTTGCGGCTGCTGAGCTTGGCAGCCAGGTAGTAGCGCAGCCACTCGGGGTTCATGCCCAGTTGCAGGTATTTGAGCGGGTCAAGCCCAGTGCCACGGCTCTTGCTCATTTTTTCGCCGTTGTTCACCGTCAAAAAGCCGTGCACATACACGCGGTCTGGTGTTTTGCGACCACTGAACTTGAGCATGGCAGGCCAAAACAAGGTGTGGAAGGTCACGATGTCTTTGCCAATAAAGTGCACTTGCTCCAGCGCTGGGTTGGCCATGTAGTCGTTGTAGCTTTGCCCGCGTTTGTCCAGCAGGTTTTTAAGCGACGCCAAATACCCCACGGGTGCATCGAGCCACACATAAAAGTACTTGCCTGGGGCACCGGGGATCTCAATGCCAAAGTAGGGTGCATCGCGGCTGATGTCCCAGTCGCCCAGGCCTTCGCTGGTGCTGCCATCAGGGTTGGTGCGCACCGTAAACCATTCTTTGACCTTGTTGGCCACTTCGGGTTGCAGGCGGCCGTCTTGCGTCCAGTTTTCTAAAAACGCTACGCAGCGCGGGTCAGACAGTTTGAAAAAGAAATGCTCTGAGCTTTTGAGCACAGGCTGCGCACCCGACAGCGTGGAGCGTGGTTGGATCAGATCGGTAGGGGCGTAGACGGCACCGCAGTTTTCGCAGTTGTCGCCGTACTGGTCTTGCGCGTGGCACTTGGGGCATTCACCTTTGATGAAGCGGTCGGGCAAGAACATGTTTTTTTCGGGGTCAAAAAACTGCTCAATCACCCGGGTTTCAATCAGGCCTGCGGCCTGCAGGTCACGGTAAATTTCTTGGGCCAGTTGGTGGTTTTCTGGGGCGTCGGTGCTGTGCCAGTTGTCAAACTGGATATGAAAACCGTCCAGATAGGGTTTACGACCCGCAGCAATATCCGCCACAAACTGCTGGGGTGTTTTGCCTGCCTTTTCGGCCGCAATCATGATGGGCGCACCGTGGGTGTCGTCAGCTCCCACAAAGTCCACCTGGTGGCCCAACATGCGCTGGGTGCGCACCCAAATGTCGGCCTGGATGTATTCCATGATGTGGCCGATGTGAAAGTGCCCGTTGGCATAGGGCAGGGCAGTGGTAACAAACAGGGTGCGGGCAGACATGGGCGGCTTTCGAGACTGGGGTGCCTAGGGGCAAAACCAGTAATTTTAGGCGCTGCCTGTGGCCAGTGCACCTGGCGCTATACCCTGACAAGACCTTAGTAAGCTGCGGGCTGGCTGGGGGTTCGGTGCCTGATGACCTGGCCGGTATCGGCCCAGCCAAAAAACTGGCACACCTGGGCCCGTTGGGCCAGGGTGTCTGCCCGGCCCAAGGCCATCAGCTCGCGGGTGTAGGCGGCCTCAAATAGTAGGTAGCTGGCCAGAGCCGCGCCACGTGCGTCGGCGACGTTGGATGTCACGCCCAAGGCGCCTAGCATGGCCCGCACCGGGCCGGGTAAGTCACCAATATGGCGTGCGGCAATGGCATCGACCCGCTCGGATGGCGCAATCACCAGCAGTTCTACCGGGCGCAGCACACTTTTACTGCGCACCTCTTGAGGAATGAGTTTGAGGGTTTGGTTGATGCGTTGCACCCGTTCCACGTCCACCGACAAGGCATCCAAAAAGATATTGGACAGCGCATGCCCCGCAATTTGCGCCAGCGACGGGTAGGTGGGCGTAGGGTTGGCTGCGCTGTCGTCTTTGGGCTCGTGCATGCGGCCAGCACCTATGACCAAAATGCGCTCCGCCCCTAAGTGAATGGCCGGGGCAATGGGGGCCGACTGGCGCATAGAGCCATCACCAAAAAACTCTACATGGTCACCCACAGGAATGGCTTTGGCCGGGAACACAAAAGGAATCGCCGAGGATGCCAGCAGGTGCTCGTGGGTGATGTGGTCGCGCATGGCTTTGCGCTGTGATCGTACCCAGGGTTCAATAGGCCCTGCGGATTCAAAAAACGTAATGTGCTCGCCCGAGCTGTAGCTCGATGCCGTAACAGCAAGCGCCTGCAAGTGGCCCCGGTGTACCAAGCGGGGCAGGCGGTCTAGCGGCACCATTTGTTGTAGTAGTGCCTGCAGTGGGGTGTTGTCTAGCAGCGAGCGGGGCCGCATGCGCCGCCAGCGGGCAAACGCCCAGCCCATAGACAGCAGCGTCAGCCAGCGGGCACCGCTGCGCATCACACTCCATGAATCTGCCCCATACACCTGACCAGCCTTGAAGTGATACCACACCCGCGCGATGCGACGCACGGCGCGGTCAAAATCATCGGCTCCGCAGGCCAGTGCGGCGGCATTGATGGCCCCAGCTGATGTGCCAGTGATGATGGGAAAAGGATTGGGGTCGCGGTGCGCGCCACAGGCGTGGCGCAGGTCGGCAATGGCCTCTAGCACCCCCACCTGATAAGCGGCGCGAGCACCACCACCGGTCAGCAGCAGCCCAATCTGGGGTGTGGTGCCTGAGGGTGTTGTGGGGGCAGAGGGCATGGGCGCTGTATGCACAAAATAAAAGGGGGCGAACACAGCGCATACGCAGCACATGTGCTCACAAGTTGTTACTTTGCAGTGTGCTGAGCCCACGGCCTCGCGCCATATGGGAAAACCCGCGTTTGCAGGTGCTTGTGGCGCGTCTGCCGCACAACGCGGGGTGCAGAGGTTTGTGAAAACCCTATTTGGGCCCTTTGGTCAGTAGGTGTGCCAGCCCCTGTGCTTGCAGCAGCTTGATGCCTTGGGTTTTGGCAAATGCAGCCGCGTTCTCGCTTAGGCTGCCGTGCAGTGCGATGTAAAGGCCCTCGCTGGCACCTTCGGCATGCATGGCTTCTTGCAAGTCACGCAGGGGTTGCAGGCCGTGGGTAGATGCCTTCCAGCGGCGGGCGCTGACCAAGGCGGTGTGCGCACCCTTGCGAACGCGCAAATCTGCACCCCCTGTGGTGCGCTCTACGGTATAGCCCCCACCTTCCCAAGCGGCTTGCAAAGCATCGGCAAACGCGGGCCAATTCATGGCCTGGGCTTTGCCTAATGCGGCATCCACCTGTGCGCTGCTGGGTGCCTGCCACTGTCGCCATGCCGCCATGCCGCAGATCACTAAAAACGGTAGGCCCGCCATAACGCCTAGTGCTTGCCATTGCGCCGGCAGCAATGCCAGCGCCAACAGGGCGATCAAGGCAAACACCCCCAGGCTCCACCACCACGGCGAGCGCAGCAAGATGGCAAACAGCGAGTTGGGAGCCATTTTGAATTTCACGGGAGTCCTGGGGCAAAAAATAAAGAAGGGCGGATTTTCGTATGGTTTGTTGTCTTCCCGTCAGCAGGCAGCAAAAGTGCAGCGCAATAATGCGGCAACTTGGAGCCCATCGCATGACCGTACCTTCTACCGTTTCGCAAGATGCATTGCTGGCCGCACTGGCCACCATCAAAGACCCGCATACGGGCAAAGATTTTGTCTCCAGCCGCGCTGTGCGCAATGTCCAGATCACCGGGGCAGACGTCGCTTTTGATGTAGAGCTGGGTTACCCCGCCAAGAGCCTGGTGCCTGAGCTGCGCCGCAGTCTGGTGGCTGCAGCCAAGGGTGTGTCGGGCGTGGGCAATGTGTCGGTCAATATCACCAGCAAGATCACTGCGCATGCGGTGCAGCGTGGTGTGCAGTTGTTGCCCCAGGTCAAAAACATCATTGCCGTGGCATCGGGCAAGGGCGGCGTTGGCAAAAGCACCACAGCGGCCAACTTGGCCCTGGCCTTGGCCGCTGAAGGCGCCAGCGTAGGCGTGCTGGATGCCGATATTTACGGCCCTAGCCAGCCCATGATGCTGGGCATCAACCGCCGCCCTGAGAGCGAAGACGGCAAGACCATGGAGCCCCTGGAAAACTATGGCGTGCAAGTCATGTCAATTGGTTTTTTGGTGGACCAAGACGAAGCCATGATTTGGCGTGGCCCCATGGCCACGCAGGCACTGGAGCAACTGCTGCGCCAAACCAACTGGCGTGATCTTGACTATCTCATCATCGACATGCCCCCAGGCACCGGCGACATCCAGCTCACCCTGAGCCAGCGGGTGCCCATGACTGGCGCGGTGATCGTTACCACCCCCCAAGACATCGCCCTGCTCGATGCCAAAAAGGGCATCAAAATGTTTGAAAAAGTGGGCGTACCTATTTTGGGTATTGTTGAAAACATGGCAGCGCATGTGTGCAGTAACTGCGGCCATGTAGAGCATATTTTTGGCGCTGATGGCGGCAAAAACATGGCCGCTGAATACGGCATGGACTACCTGGGTGCCTTGCCCCTCAATATGCAAATACGCCTGCAGGCCGACAGCGGCAAACCCACAGTGGTGGCCGACCCGGATGGCGATGTGGCTGCCATCTACAAAAAAGTGGCGCGTGATGTAGCCGTGAAAATTGCCCAAAAGGCCAAAGACTTCTCGGCCAAGTTCCCGACCATCGCAGTCAGCCAAAACACTTAAAAGTCACTTTGACGATGGGCCGCACACCAGCATCCCCCTCGCCAGTGGTGCTGGCGTCGGTTCAGGACATGCGCCAGCGCTTGCGCAGCGCCAGCCACACCAAAGGCCGCCAGCCCGACAGCGCTGCCATGGCCGATGTGGTGGCGCTGCTGGGCCCACCACCCCCAGATGCCGCTGCACACAGCCAGTACCTGATTGAGCACCTGCACCGTTTAAACGACCACTACGGCGTGCTGCGCGAGCCTCACCTGGTGGCCCTGGCGCACTGGATGCGCTTGCCCATGGTGCAGGTGTACGAGGTAGCAAGTTTCTATCACCACTTCAGCATTGCCAAAGCCGATGCGCCTGCGCCCCGGCTGGTGGTGCGGGTGTGCAGTAGCCTCAGTTGCAGCATGGCGGGCAGCGATACCTTGCTGGCGCAGGTGCAAAGCGCGTTGGCGGCCACGGGCCACAACGATGTGCAAGTGCAGCCTGCACCTTGCGTGGGCCGTTGCGAGCAAGCCCCCGTTGCGGTGTTGCACCAGTGCCCTGTGCCCTACGCCACGGCCTCTGAGGTGCTTGAAACCATCAAGTTAAAGCCAAATCGCGCCTATGCCTTAGAAAATCAAGCACAGTGTGCTATCAATTTTGAACCATCTGCTTGGGCTGAAAAACCTTTGCCAGTGGTGCAGCAGGGCGCTTACACCGACCTGCCCACCTACATGGCCCATGGCGGCTACAGCCTGGCAGCCGCCGTGGTGCAAGGCGAGGTGGATGCCGAGGACGTGATGGCAGCGCTGGAGGCATCGGGTCTGCGCGGCCTGGGTGGCGCGGGGTTTCCGGCGGGGCGCAAATGGCGGGCGGTCAGTGCCCAGCCTGCGCCGCGGTACATGGTGGTCAATATTGACGAAGGTGAGCCCGGCACCTTCAAAGACCGCACTTACCTGGAGCGCGACCCCCACCGTTTTTTAGAAGGCATGCTCATTGCCGCGCAAGTGGTGGGCACGCAAGCCATTTACATCTACCTGCGGGACGAATACCACGCCTGCCGCGCTCTGTTGCAGGCAGAAATTACCCGTTTGCAGGCCCAGCCGCCATGCCCCTTGCCCCACATTGAATTGCGCCGGGGCGCGGGTGCCTACATCTGCGGTGAAGAGTCAGCCCTGATCGAGAGCCTGGAAGGCAAACGCGGCGAGCCCCGCATGCGCCCCCCCTACATTGCGCAAGCAGGTTTGTGGGGCCGCCCCACCTTGGCCCACAACTTTGAAACCCTGTACTGGGTGCGCGACATCATCGAGCGCGGCGCCCGCTGGTGGACGGGTTTTGGTCGCCGGGGCCGCACGGGCCTGCGTTCTTTCAGCGTTAGCGGGCGTGTGCAGCAGCCGGGCGTCAAGCTGGCCCCTGCGGGCATCAGCGTGCAAGAACTGATTGACGAATACTGCGGCGGCATGCAGCCCGGTCACCAGCTTTACGCCTACCTGCCTGGGGGCGCTTCGGGCGGCATATTGCCCGCCAGCCTGGCCCATGTGCCGCTGGACTTTGACACCCTGCAAGACTACGGTTGTTTCATAGGATCGGCCGCCGTCATAGTGCTCAGCCAGCACGACACTGCACGCAACGCAGCCCTGAACGTAATGCGTTTCCTGGCCCACGAAAGCTGCGGCCAGTGCACCCCATGCCGTGTGGGCACCGACAAAGCCGTGCAGTTGATGCAGGCCCCGGTGTGGGACGCCGCCACCTTGGGAGACTTGGCCGATGTGATGGCAGACGCCTCTATCTGCGGCCTGGGCCAAGCCGCTGCCAACCCGGTGCGCTGCATCCAGCGCTACTTTGCACACGAGGTGGTTTGACATGCCCACCCACCCACCAGCCGCAACCGACCTCATCCCATTCAGCTTGGATGGCCAGCCAGTGCAGGCCCAGCCCGGCGAAACCATTTGGCAAGCAGCCCAGCGCCACGGTGTGCACATACCCCACCTGTGCCACCACAGCACTTTGCAGCCCGACGGCAACTGCCGCGCCTGCGTGGTCGAGGTGCAAGGCGAGCGCACCTTAAGCCCCAGCTGTTGCCGCACCCCCACCCCAGGCATGCAAGTGCAGGCCCAAAGCCCGCGTGCCCTTAAAAGCCAGCGCATGGTGGTAGAGCTGTTGCTGTCTGACATGCCCCAGCAAGGCCACCGCTGGGTGGGCAACGATGCCACCCAACCCCATGGTGAGCTCAGCAGTTGCGCTGCCAGCTTGGGCGTGGCCGTGCGCCCGGCTTTGCAAGCGCTGCGCCGCCCCGCCGTGGCGCCCGATACCTCCCACCCCGCCATTGCTGTGCACTTGGACGCCTGCATACAGTGCAACCGCTGCATGCGCGCCTGCCGGCAAGCGCAGGCCAACGATGTCATCGGTATGGCCCTGCGTGGCGCACAGACCCAGGTGGTGTTTGACTTGAACGACCCCTTGGCCGCCAGCACCTGCGTGGCCTGTGGCGAATGCGTGCAGGCCTGCCCCACGGGTGCCTTGATGCCTGCTAGCCATATAGGCCCGCTGCAGGTAGACCGCACGGTCGATTCCGTCTGCCCCTACTGCGGTGTGGGCTGCCAAATTACCTACCATGTGCAAGACGAAAAAATTGTGCGTGTAGACGGGCGCAACGGCCCTGCCAATGCGGGGCGCTTGTGCGTCAAAGGCCGTTTTGGCCTGGACTATGCCCAGCACCCCGACAGGCTGACCCAGCCCCTGGTGCGAAAACCCGGCGTGCCCAAAGTGGTGCCCGACCGTAATGCCTTGCCCGATTGGCGCGACACCTTCCGCCCTGCCACCTGGGACGAAGCCCTGGCCTTGGCCGCAGACGGTTTGCGCCAGTTGCGCGATCAGCACGGCCCCAAAGCTCTGGCAGGGTTTGGGTCGGCCAAGGGCAGCAATGAAGAGGCGTATTTGTTCCAAAAACTGGTGCGCACAGGTTTTGGCAGTAACAACGTAGACCACTGCACCCGCCTGTGCCATGCGTCCAGCGTGGCAGCCTTGCTGGAGGGCGTGGGCTCTGGCGCGGTCAGCAACCCGGTGCGCGATGTAGAGCATGCTGCCTTCATTTTGGTCATTGGTGCCAACCCCAGCGCCAACCACCCCGTGGCAGCCACCTGGATCAAAAACGCCGCCCGTAGGGGTGCCAAGCTGGTAGTGGCCGACCCACGCGTGACCGACCTGGCCCGCCATGCATGGCGTGTGCTGCCCTTCAAGGCCGATACCGATGTGGCCTTGCTCAATGCGCTCATCCACACCATCATCGAAGAAGGCTTGGTCAACCAGCAATTTATTGACACCCGGGTAAGCGACTACGCGGCCCTGCGTGACCACATCCGACCCTTCAGCCCCGAGGCCATGGCCCCCCTGTGCGGCATACCGCCTGCCACCTTGCGCGAGGTGGCCCGTGCATATGCCACAGCGCCTGCGTCCATGGTTTTGTGGGGCATGGGCATCAGCCAGCACATACATGGCACCGACAACGCCCGCTGCCTGATCGCACTGGCCAGCATCACAGGCCAAATAGGCCGCCCCGGCACTGGTTTGCACCCCTTGCGTGGCCAAAACAATGTGCAAGGTGCCAGCGATGCCGGCTTGATCCCCATGATGTTCCCCAACTACCAGCGCGTGGACAACCCCCAGGCGCGGCAGTGGTTTGAAGCGTTTTGGGGCATGCCGCTGGACGCCCAGCCCGGCTACACCGTGGTGGAGATCATGGACAAAGCCCAGGCCCCCAACAGCGACCCGCACAAAGTGCGCGGCATGTACATCATGGGCGAGAACCCTGCCATGAGCGACCCCAACCTGCACCACGCCCGCAAGGGGTTGGCCAGCTTGCAGCATTTGGTGGTGCAAGATATCTTTTTGACCGAGACCGCATGGCTGGCCGACGTAGTGCTACCCGCCACCGCCTGGCCCGAAAAAACCGGCACCGCCACCAACACCGACCGCACCGTGCAAATGGGCCGCCCTGCCTTGTCGCCCCCAGGCGCTGCGCAAGCCGACTTATGGATCATTCAGCAAATAGCCCAGCGTGTGGGCCCCTGCCAGCCTGTGTCGCCAGCAGCACCCGCTGGGCAATGGCATTACCCCGGGCCGCACGCAGGCGTTGCTGCGGTGTACGAAGAAATGCGCCAGGCCATGCACGCTGCCATTGGTGGCATTGATTGGCAAACGCTACAGACCCAAGGCAGTGCCACATACCCCTGTGCCGAGCCCGGCCAGCCTGGCCAAGCGGTGGTGTTTACCCAAAGCTTCCCTACACCTTCAGGCCGTGTGCGCCTGGTGCCTGCGGGCATCATCCCGGCCGACGAAGCACCCGATACGGACTACCCCTATGTGCTGATCACCGGGCGGCAGTTAGAGCATTGGCACACAGGCAGTATGACGCGGCGCAGCCATGTGCTGGATGCCCTGGAGCCCACCCCCACCGCCACTATGCATGGTGACGACATTGCCGCACTGGGCCTGCAGCCCGGTGCCTGGGCGCAGCTGCGATCGCGCCGGGGTAAGGTACATCTGCGTTTACGGCGCGACGACGGCACCCCACGCGGTGCGGTGTTTATGCCGTTTGCTTACGCCGAGGCAGCGGCCAATGTGCTGACCAATGCGGCGCTGGACCCCTTTGGGAAGATCCCGGAGTTCAAGTACTGTGCAGTGGCCCTTGACCCTGTGGAGCCCCCCGGTTTGTAAGCCTTGGTTCAGCCCCGCGTCAGGTGCGTGTCAGAGGCAGGGCTTTCCCCAGAAAGACGTGCCAGATAGCCAAGTCCGGAGTAGAGTGGGGCGCATGAATGAGCGTCCCCATTTTGATGTGGCAGTGGTCATGCGCCGTGAGCGCATCAACAACCGTTGGCAGCCCTGGCGTTGGTCTTTGGCCGATGTGGTGCCCCACGAGCCCGCCTTTGGTACCGCGCCCCGCACCCTGCTGCAAGGCCCTGATGAAGAGCGCTGGTTGTTTCCAGGCTTTAGCGTAGAGCTGTTTCGCGATGATGCTGAGGGGTATCAGCTCAACCTAGAGTCCCCAGCCCCCTGCTGGTTTGTGCTGTGGCGCATGGACGAAGACACCGGCACCAACACCCCCCTGGCCCGCCCCCTGGCCGTCAGTTTGAGCTACCACGAAGCAGGCCGCTGGCTGGATGCGCAAGAAACGGTGGAGCAAGTCCCCGCCCCCCCTGAGGTGCTGGACAGCCTGCGTACTTTTGCGCAGGCCCACTACACCCCCGAAACCCGCCGCCGCAAACGGCCTGACAGCTTCCGCTCCTTGCAAGACCGGTTTGGCAACCCTGCCTCGGTATCCACCGAAAAACTGCGCGGAGGAGGCCCCCATGGCTGACGGTTTTTTAGGCCGGTGGTCGCGGCGCAAGCTCGATGCCCAAGAAGGCAAACCGCTGGATGAACCCGTGCCCCCTGTGGCAGTGGCTCCGCCTGTAGCCAATGCACCCGCCCCTTTAGCAACCAGCCCTGCGCCATTGCCGCCAGAGCCTGCATTGCCCACGCTGGCCGATGCACAGGCCCTGACGCCGCAGTCTGACTTCAGCACCTTTGTGCTGCGTGGTGTGGCCCCCGAGGTGCGCAACACCGCCATGAAAAAGCTCTTTGCCGACCCCCACTTCAATGTGATGGACGGCTTGGACATTTACATCGACGACTACACCCAACCCAGCCCCATGCCCGCAGCCATGTTGCGGCGCATGGCCAGTGCCAAGTTTTTGGGTTTTGCGCAAGACGACGACCCACCAGTAGCGAGCAATGCTGCGCCAACGGCCAGTGCTGCTACCCCCCTTCCCCAGCCCACAGATTCCGGGCCTGCCGCGCCATCGGCACACCCAGAACTGCCAGCCAACCACAACGACCATGCCCACGCTCATTTGCGACTGCAACCAGACCATGCCCCTGAACCCCCAAGCCCTGGGCAAGGCGCTGGATGAAAACCTGACACTGCACTCCACCCTGTGCCGCCGTGATGCACCTGCTTTTCAGCAGGCCATTCGCAGCGGGCAAGAAGTGGTGGTGGCCTGCACACAAGAGCAACGTCTGTTTGGTGAGCTGGGCCAGCAAACCGAGGGCGCGGTCTCGCCCATACGCTTTGTCAACATCCGCGAAACTGCAGGCTGGAGCCGTGACGCTGCGGCCGCAAGCCCCAAGATCGCCGCCCTGCTCGCCGCCGCCCGCCTGCCCGATCCCCCGCCCGTACCCACCGTCACCTACAAAAGTGCAGGGCGTTTGCTCATCATCGGCCCCATAGATGCGGCGGAGAACGTGGCCAATGCCCTGGCCGATGTGTTGGACATCACCCTGTTTGCCCAAGGCCCGGGCAGTGCGGGTGGCGCACAGGCGCGGCGCTTTCCGGTGCTGGCCGGAAGCATCGCCAAGCTGCAAGGGTGGCTGGGTGCTTTTGATGTGGAGTGGAGCGCAGACAACCCCATAGACCTCGATGTTTGCACTCGCTGCAATGCCTGTGTGGCAGCCTGCCCCGAGGGGGCAATTGGCTTGGACTACCAAGTCAATCTTGATGCCTGCAAGTCGCACCGTGCCTGCGTCAAAGCCTGCGAAGTTGCGGGGGCCATCGATTTTTCTCGCCCCGCGTCCAGCCAGCAAGAGCGCTTTGACATGGTGCTGGACATGCGGCCCGCTACAGCCACCCCCACCTTCACCCAGCATGCACCGCCCCAGGGCTATGTGCGCAGTGATGTGGCCCATGGTGCCCCTTCGCTCGCAACCTTGCTCAAGCTGCGCGAATGGGTGGGCGAGTTTGAAAAGCCCAAGTTCTTTGTGTACAAACAAAAGCTGTGCGCCCACAGCCGCAACGAAACCGTAGGCTGCAATGCCTGCGTGGACATTTGCTCAGCACAGGCCATCAGCAGCGAAAAAAGCCGCCAGCGCATTGCGGTCAACCCCCACTTGTGCGTGGGCTGCGGTGCCTGCACCACCGTGTGCCCCACCGGAGCTTTGACCTATGCCTACCCGCCCGCACCCGAGCAGGGCGTTAAGCTCAAAACCCTGCTGGGTACTTATGCCGCTGCCGGCGGCAAAGACCCAGTGTTGCTGTTGCACAGCCAAGACCAGGGCCAAACGCTGGTGGATGCACTGGGCCGCGCCGCGCAACTGCGCCGTGCCCACGGCGTGCCAGCCAACGTCATACCCATGGCGCTGTGGCACACCGCCAGCGCAGGTATTGATTTGTGGCTGAGCGCCGTGGCCTATGGCGCTACCCAGGTGGTGGTGCTCAGCACGCCCGACGACGCCCCCCAGTACCAGCAAGGCCTGCAAACGCAAATGGATGTGGCCCAGGCTTTGCTCAATGGGCTGGGCTATGCCGGTACGCACTTCAAGCTGCTGGTGGTGCAAGACGCTGCCGCCCTGGATGCGGCTTTGCAGGGGCTGCGCACTGCCACGCCTGCGCCCCAGGTGCCTGCAGTGCCCGCACGCCATGCAGTGGCGCAAGAAAAGCGCAGCACGCTCGACATGCTGATTGACCACTTCATTCAGCATGCCCCTGTACCCGCAGGCCAGCGCCCAGAGGCCATTGCATTGCCTGCCAACGGCTCGCCCCTGGGCAGTCTGTCGGTTGATAAAGACCGTTGCACTTTGTGCTTGAGCTGCGTCAGCGCCTGCCCTGCCAGTGCCCTGCAAGACAACCCCCAGTCCCCGCAGTTGCGTTTTATTGAAAAGAACTGTGTGCAATGCGGGCTGTGCGCCACCACCTGCCCAGAAGACGCGATCTCGCTCGTACCCCGCTTGTTGCTGACGCCAGAGCGCGGGCAGTCGCGAGTGCTCAACGAGGCCCAGCCATGGGCCTGTGTGCGTTGCCGCAAACCGTTTGGCACGCTCAAGGGCATAGAGGCCATGTTGGGCAAACTGGCGGGCCACCCCATGTTCCAAGGCGAAGCCCTTGAGCGCCTGAAAATGTGCGGTGACTGCCGCGTGATCGACATCTATTCGTCAGACCAGGAAACGAAAGTGAACGACCTGTGACCACTACCGCCATCCCCATGCCCGCAGGCAGCTCTGCGTTGGACGAAGAAACTGCACGCGCAGAAATTTATGGCCTTCTGGCCCAGTTGTATTACCAAGCCCCCAGCACTGATTTGCTGCAGGCCTTGCGTGTGGCTGTGACTGAATCACCCGCGCAAGGTGCGTTCCTGGAAGAGCCATGGCGGCAGTTGGTAGCAGCTGCACGCCAACACACTGACGCTGCGATTGCTGCTGAGTTTGACCAGCTGTTTGGCGGTGTGGGCAAACCCGAGGTGTATGTGTTTGCCTCGCATTACCTCACAGGCTTTTTGAACGAAAAGCCTTTGGCGCAGTTGCGTACCGACCTTGCAGCACTGGGCTTGGCACGCGACGAGAACATGCCCGAAACCGAAGACCACATGGCCTACCTGTGCGAAGTCATGCGCTACCTGGTGGCGGGTGACGATATGGTGGTGTGCAACCTGACGGCGCAGCGGACCTTTTTTACGACCCATGTGCAGCCCTGGGTAGGTGCCATGTGCGATGCGATAGAGACCCACCAATCTGCTCAGTTTTATGCCGAGCTCGCCCGCTTCACACGGGCATTTTTCTCAGTAGAAACCCAGGGTTTTGACATGCTGGAGTGAGGTTTGACGGGCTTTACACGGCATTTTGTAAAGTTACTGTCAGGTGTTTGGAGACTTCGTTGCAATGTCTTACACGGGTGCATAGACTGTATGAAAACTACTTCATAACCGTTAGCCATCCTGGAGACAAACATGCAGGAAAGCCATCCTTCCCCATCACGCCGGCGCTTCTTTGCCGGTGCTGCAACTGTAGGGTCCGCAGCCGCCGCTGCTGTGGCGCTGCCCCAAGTGCTAGAGGCTCCAGAGGCCTCAGCCGAGGCCACTAGGCCAGCGCCTGAAAAGGGAGGTGGCTACCACCTCTCGGCGCACGTCAAGCATTACTACCAAACCACCAAAATCTGACCGGGGGCACGCCATGCTGCTGACCAAGAAGTCCTCTTCGAATGTAGAGAGCACTGCGGCTTCGCCGTTTGTGCACAGTTTGCGCCGGGGCTTGTCCCGTGCCTTGCCCACCATGGACCGCCGTGCGTTTTTGCGCCGATCAGGCCTGGGTGTTGGCGTGGGTATTGCTGCATCGCAGCTCACCCTGGTCAAAAAAGCCAATGCCGTTGGCAGCGCCAAGGTGGCCCTGGGTACCAGCAAAATTGAAGTACGTCGCACCATCTGCACGCATTGCTCTGTGGGTTGCGCAGTCGATGCGGTGGTTGAAAACGGCGTATGGGTGCGGCAAGAGCCGGTGTTTGACTCGCCCATCAACCTGGGTGCGCACTGCGCCAAAGGTGCTGCGCTGCGCGAACACGGCCACGGCGAATACCGCTTGCGCTACCCCATGAAGCTCGTCAACGGCAAGTACCAGCGCATCAGCTGGGACACTGCCCTGAACGAGATCACCGAAAAGATGCAAGAGCTGCGCAAAGCCAGCGGCCCAGACAGTGTTTACTTTATTGGTTCGTCCAAGCACAACAACGAGCAAGCTTATTTGCTGCGCAAGTTTGTGAGCTTTTGGGGCAGCAACAACTGCGACCACCAGGCCCGTATTTGCCACTCCACCACGGTTGCGGGTGTGGCCAACACCTGGGGCTACGGCGCCATGACCAACTCGTACAACGACATGCAAAACAGCAAGGTCGCTTTGTACATTGGCTCCAACGCGGCTGAAGCCCACCCCGTGAGCATGCTGCACATGCTGCACGCCAAAGAAACCGGCTGCAAGATGATCGTGGTGGACCCACGCTTTACACGCACCGCTGCCAAGGCAGACGAGTATGTGCGCATCCGCTCCGGAACGGACATTCCCTTCTTGTTTGGCTTGCTCTACCACATCTTCAAAAACGGTTGGGAAGACAAGCAGTACATCAACGACCGTGTGTACGGCATGGACAAAGTGCGTGCCGATGTCATGGCCAAGTGGACGCCCGACAAGGTAGAAGAAGCCTGCGGCGTACCCGAAGCGCAAATGGTCAAAGTGGCCACCATGCTGCACGAAAGCCGCCCCGGCACCATCGTGTGGTGCATGGGCCAAACCCAGCACACCATTGGTAACGCCATGGTGCGGGCATCGTGCATCTTGCAACTGGCCTTGGGCAACGTGGGCAAGAGCGGTGGTGGCACCAACATCTTCCGCGGCCACGACAACGTACAAGGCGCAACCGATGTGGGCCCCAACCCCGACTCATTGCCTGGCTACTACGGCTTGGCCGAAGGCTCCTGGAAGCACTTTGCCAATGTGTGGGGCGTTGACTTTGAGTGGATCAAAGGCCGCTACGCCAGCCCCGCCATGATGGGCAAGAGCGGCATTACGGTATCGCGCTGGATTGACGGCGTGCTTGAAAAGAACGAGCTCATTGACCAGGACTCCAACCTGCGTGGTGTTTTTTACTGGGGCCATGCCCCCAACTCCCAAACCCGTGGTTTGGAAATGAAGCGCGCCATGGACAAGCTGGACTTGCTGGTGGTGGTAGACCCCTACCCATCAGCCACCGCTGCCATGGCCGCCATGCCCGGCAAGCCTGAAGACCTCAACCCCAACCGTGCGGTGTATCTACTGCCAGCTGCCACGCAGTTTGAAACCAGTGGCTCTTGCACCGCATCGAACCGCTCTTTGCAGTGGCGCGAAAAAGTGATCGAACCCCTGTGGGAAAGCCGCTCTGACCACATGATCATGTACCAGTTGGCGCAAAAACTGGGCTTTGATAAAGAGCTGTGCAAGAACTACAAAATGCAAAAGGTTGCTGGCATGGACGAGCCCGTGCCCGAGGACATCTTGCGGGAGATCAACCGCAGTGTTTGGACGATTGGCTACACCGGCCAAAGCCCAGAGCGCCTCAAGGCCCACATGCGCAACATGCATCTGTTTGATGTGAAAACCCTCAAGGCCAAAGGCGGTAAGGACAAAGAAACCGGCTACGACTTTGCGGGCGATTACTTCGGTTTGCCATGGCCCTGCTACGGCACACCCGAGCTCAAGCACCCAGGCTCGCCCAACTTGTACGACACCTCCAAGCACGTGATGGATGGTGGCGGTAACTTCCGTGCCAACTTTGGTGTCGAGCGCGAAGGCGTGAGCTTGCTGGCCGAGGACGGCTCCCATTCTGTGGGTGCAGAGATCACCACCGGCTACCCCGAGTTTGACCATGTGCTGCTGAAAAAACTGGGCTGGTGGGACGACCTCACCGACGCAGAAAAAGCCAAGGCAGAAGGCAAGAACTGGAAGACCGACCCCACTGGGGCCATCATCCGTGTGGCCCTTAAACATGGTTGCCACCCCTTTGGCAATGCCAAGGCCCGTGCGGTGGTGTGGAATTTCCCGGACGCCATCCCGCAGCACCGTGAGCCGCTGTACGGCACCCGGCCCGACCTCATGGCCAAGTACCCCACGCACGACGACAAAAAAGCCTTCTGGCGTCTGCCCACGCTGTACAAGAGCGTGCAAGAGAAAAACATTGCAGACAAAGTGCACGAGAAGTATCCGCTCATCATGACCTCTGGTCGTTTGGTGGAGTACGAAGGCGGGGGCGAAGAAACCCGCTCCAACCCCTGGTTGGCCGAGTTGCAGCAAGAAGCCTATGTTGAGATCAACCCCAAGGCCGCTGCCGATCGAGGCATACGCAATGGGGACCGTGTGTGGATGACCACCCCCACTGGTGCCCGCTTGAACGTGCAGGCATTGGTCACGGAGCGTGTGGGCCCCGACACGGTGTGGATGCCTTTCCACTTCTCTGGCCGTTGGCAGGGTGTGGATATGCTGGCGCACTACCCCGCAGGTGCTGCGCCCGTGGTTCGCGGTGAGGCGGTTAACACCGCCACCACCTATGGTTACGACAGCGTGACCATGATGCAAGAAACCAAAACCACGGTTTGCAACATAGAACGGGCGTAAGCCGCAGCACACACTGGAGACAACCATGGCAAGAATGAAATTCATCTGCGACGCAGAGCGCTGCATTGAATGCAACGGCTGCGTGACCGCCTGTAAAAACGAGCACGAAGTGCCCTGGGGTGTGAACCGCCGCCGTGTGGTCACCCTCAACGACGGCGTACCTGGCGAGAAGTCCATCTCGGTGGCCTGCATGCACTGCAGCGATGCGCCCTGCATGGCCGTATGCCCCGTCAATTGCTTTTACCGCACCGAAGAAGGTGTGGTGCTGCACGACAAAGACGTGTGCATTGGCTGTGGCTACTGCAGCTATGCCTGCCCCTTTGGCGCGCCACAGTTCCCCTCGTCGGGCACCTTTGGTGTGCGCGGCAAGATGGACAAATGCACGTTCTGTGCAGGTGGCCCCGAAGAACACGGCAGCCAGGCCGAGTTTGAAAAATACGGCCGCAACCGCTTGGCAGAAGGCAAGCTGCCCGCCTGCGCCGAGATGTGCTCGACCAAAGCCCTGCTGGCTGGCGATGGTGATGTGGTGGCAGACATTTTCCGCAACCGCGTTGTACAACGTGGCAAGGGCGCTGAAGTGTGGGGCTGGGGCACTGCCTACGGCTCCAAGACCTCTGGCGCATCTGCTGCTAAGACTGGAGCCGCATCATGATCAAGCGTCACTACATTGCATGTTTGACCGTGTTGGCAGCGGGCTTTTTGGTGGCGTGCACCGAAAAGCCCCAAACTGGACAGGGCATACGCACTGACAAAGCGCCCTATGCAGGCATCAACAGCAATTTTATGGACCCGAACTGGAAGGCGGGCGACAAGGTAGGTTGGGAGCAGCAATTGCGCACCCGCCAGCAATACGGCCAGAACGAATACACCCGCACCCAGTAAAGCGAGGTTCACCATGAAAAACATCGCGTGTGCTTTGCTGGTGGTTCTTGCCACCGCAGTGCTACCCGTTGCGGCCCAAACAGCACCTGCACCAGCTGCTGCTACCGCACCGGCTGCCTCGCCCACTGTGGCGGGTGTCAAAAGCCAAAACATCTTTGAAATTGCGCCTGATGCCAACACAGACCCGCAGTACGCCAACCAGAACAACGCCGAACGCGGCAAGGTTCAGCCTGGCAACAATGCGCCCATGTGGCGGCAGGTGGGTGAAGGCGTATCGGGCTACAGCAGCCTGCCCAAGTCACAGGCCCCAGAGGCAGGCAACCTGATTCAGCCTTTTGTGCAGTACCCAGGGTCGCGCTTGACCAATGCGGGCGAGGCTTGGCGGCAGGTGCGTAACAACTGGATCATTCCTTACGGCGGCGCATTGCTGTTGATTGTGGGTGGTGCCATTGCCCTGTTTTACTGGCGCAAGGGCATGATCATGCTGCACGGCCCAGAAACCGGTCGCAAAATTGAGCGCTTTACCCCCCTTGAGCGATCTGCCCACTGGGCCAACGCGATTGCGTTTGTCACCTTGGGTATTTCGGGCTTGGTTATGGCTTTTGGCAAGTTCTTTTTGTTGCCCATCATGGGAAGCACCTTGTTTGGGTGGCTGACCTATGCGCTTAAAAACATCCACAACTTTATGGGCCCCTTGTTTGCGGTGTCTTTGGTGATTGTGTTTTTCACCTTCTTGAAGGACAACCTGCCAAGCAAAGAAGACTGGATTTGGATTGCCAAAGGCGGTGGGCTTTTCTCGGGTACCGAGGTGCCATCGCACCGCTTCAATGCGGGTGAAAAAGTGGTCTTCTGGGGCGGTGTGTTGGGCTTGGGGGCCATCATTGTGGCCTCGGGCTTGGTGCTGGATATGCTGATTCCGGGCCTCATTTATGAGCGATCCACCATGCAAATTGCCCACATGGTGCACGCCGTAGCGGCTGTACTGATGCTGGTGATGTTCATGGGTCATATCTACATGGGCACCGTAGGCATGCAAGGCGCTTACAAAGCCATGCGTACGGGCTATGTCGATGAAACCTGGGCCAAGGAGCACCACCAGCTGTGGTACGACGACATCCAGGCAGGCAAGATCCCTCGCCAGCGCAGCAACACCAACCCTGCAGAACCTGCTGCGGGCCAACCCGCTCAGGTTTGATACCCAAGGAGTCATCATGATGAAAACACTGCGTATGGCGTCTGTACTGCTGGCAGGCGTTGTATTGGCTGCCAATACCTGGGCCAAGTTGCCTGCTCCCACGCCAGAGGCCCAGGCCAAAGCGGCAGAGGCTGCAGCCAAAGCGGCTTGGAACGGCAAGGTAGACAACTACAAACTGTGCCAATCGCAAGACCGGGTGGCCGCCCACTACCGCAAAACGTCCGGCAAAGCGGGTGGTACCGGTGCGCCTTGCACAGACCCTGGCCCATTCACTTACACACCGCCTGCACCCAAGTCTTAAAAGCGTGCAGCGCACACCAAGCCGCTTGAAGCCCAAAGGGCCAAGCGGCTTTTTTGTGCCACAAGGCTTTGTTATTTTGATAAGCGCCCCATAGGCTTTGCCCGTATCCTGCACAGCATGCAAACAGACTCTACGCATCGACCCCACCTCACCAGCGCCCAGGCCCCATTGACCCAGGCGGTAGAGGTGGTCAATGAGCACGGGCAACGCGAGCAGTTGTCTATACCTGCAGAGCGACCCCTGACGGTGTACGTTGACAAGCGCGAACTGGTCACCCTGATGACCTTGGGTGCCCACCCCGAATGGTTGGTGCTGGGGTATTTGCGCAACCAAAGGCTGGTCGATGCCGTGCACGAGGTCGAGTCGATTACGGTGGACTGGGAGCTCAACGCGGCAGCGGTGCGTACCCGCCATGGCATAGACCGAATAGAAGAGCGCACGGCCAACAAAGTGGTCACCACTGGCTGCGGGCAAGGCAGTGTGTTTGGCCGCCTGATGGACGATGTAGACCGTATACAGCTGCCCCCCGCCACACTGACCCAAGGGCAGCTTTACGGCATTTTGAACGCCATACGTTTGCAAGAAAGCACCTACAAGTCTGCGGGATCGGTACATGGTTGCGCATTGTTTTGCGGCCAAGAGCTGTTGCTGTTTGTAGAAGACGTAGGCCGGCACAACGCCATTGACACCATTGCCGGGTGGATGTGGATGCAGCCGGGCGCCATGCAAGGCGCAGACAAAGTGTTCTACACCACAGGGCGCTTGACCAGCGAGATGGTGATCAAAGCCGCGCAGATGGGTGTGCCCATGGTGGTGTCGCGCAGTGGCATGACGCAAATGGGCCATGCGGTAGCCCAGCAACTGGGCCTGTGCGCCATAGGCCGTGCTACCAACCGCCGGTTTGTTTGCTACACCGCTACAGAGCGTTTGGTGTGGCAGCCGGAGCTGGCCCAGCCGCCCGCAATCCCGCCTGCGCAGAGTTTGGCCTCATAAGACCCATTGGCATGTAAGTGCCGTGCATGAGTTGGCAGGTACTACAAATGCCTCAACAGGGAATGGTCTGGTCAGGTGAGCCAGTGATGGCATCATTTGCGGATTGCCATTGCGGGTTTTTATGACACTCGACACCACTCCACCCGATACGGATTACCCCTCCAGCCTGGGCCCTGATACCGTGCCCACCGAACCTGCCAGTGGTGCAGCAAGCCATGCACCGTTGGCGGTGCCCCGCATGCCCTTGCACCAGTGGTTGTGGCAGGGTTTGCGGGCATCGTGCGGTATGCAGCCGCGTACCCAGGGGGCGCAACCCACAGCCTTGCAATGGTTGCTGGGCGTAGTGCTGGGGGTAGGGCTGCTGCAAGCAGCCGCTTTGTGGCAAGTGCAGGGCCCGGTGGAGTTCAATTTGGTGACATGGTGGCAATCGGCTTGGCCCGTGCTACCCGTCATGGCGGTGGCGCTTTGGGCCGTGTGGGCGCAGCCAGCACACATCCAGCCAACGCCCACACTGCAAGGTTTTGCAGTGTGGTCATTGCTCAGCCTGTGGGCGGTCATGCCGCCTTTGCTGTTAATGCGTGGATGGATGGCGTGGCTGCTGCATATGCCGCAGTGGTGGGCCAATTTGGGGTGGGATCCTGCCATATGGCTGCCCTACCTGTTGTTGGCGTTTTGGTGCTTGTTGGTGGCCGTAGTGTTGGCAAGCCGCTGTTCACGCAGCAGTGCACGGGCAGCTTTGTTGGCTGCAACGATCGCTGTTGTGTTGAGCCTGGGTCTGAAGGAAGAACCTGCGCACCCTTGGCAGCCCGCTATGCCCGATGAAGTAGCCCAAGGCGAAACACCTGAGTACACGCCCCCACCCCGTATGCGTTTGACGCAAGCAGTGTTTGCCACCCAGCAAGTCGTACTGGCACAGCAGCTGGCCCAACTGTCACCGCAGCGCCCCGGCATTGCCGACCTGTATGGCTTGGTGTTTGCGCCTTATGCCGACGAAGATGTGTTCTTGCGCGAAAGCACCATGGTCAGCGACCTGTTGCGCCAACGCTTTGACGCGCAGGGCAGGGTGCTGCATTTGCTCAACCACCCGACCACTGCTGAGACCCACCCTTGGGCCACGTCCGACAACCTGCAAGCTGCCATTGCAGCCCTGGCCGCCACCATGGACCGCGAGGAAGACGTGCTCATGGTCTATATGACATCGCACGGCGCTCAAAACTTTGAGCTGGCTGCTACCCATGGCCCTTTGACGGTAGACACCATTGCGCCGCAGCAACTGCGCCAATGGTTAGACGATGCCGGCATACGCTACCGTGTGGTGGGCATATCGGCCTGCTATTCGGGCGGTTGGGTAGAGCCCTTGGCAAGCGACACCACTTTGGTCATGACGGCTGCTGATGCCACCCACACTTCCTACGGTTGCGGCAGGTTGTCAGAACTGACATTTTTTGGCCGAGCGGTGTTTAACGAGCAATTGCGCGAGACCTTTTCTTTTACCGAAGCCTTTACCAAGGCTGTGCCACTGATTGCCCAGCGCGAGACCGAAGCGGGCAAAGAAGACGGGTTTTCTAACCCGCAGATCCATGTAGGGCCACAAATTGCCCCCGTGCTGGATGCCATGGCGCAGCGCTTGGCAAGCGTGGTGCCACCCCCAGTGGCAGCGCAAGCGGAGCAGGCGCTAAACCCCTTGGCACCATAGCCTTGCCCGCTTTGCGCTAAGGTTGCGCCCATGAACACAACCAACTTGCGCCTGGGCTGGCGCACCTTGCTGCGCGACTTGCGCTCTGGAGAGCTTCGTTTGCTGCTGGTGGCCGTGACCCTGGCCGTGGCAGCGCTGACATCGGTGGGCTTTTTTGCCGACCGCCTGCAAGCGGGCCTGGAGCGCGACGCCCGCCAATTGCTGGGTGGCGATGCCGTCATTGCCAGCGACCAGCGCACGCCCGCCAACTTTGTGCAGCAGGCCAAAGAGCTTGGTCTGCAAACGGTGACCACTTTAGGCTTTCCGACCATGGCGCGTGCCAGCGATGCGCAGGGCGGTGCGGCCAAGTTGGTGGCCTTAAAGAGCGTGCAAGCCGGTTACCCCCTGCGCGGCAAGATGCAAGTGGCCAGCACCCCCGATGCCCCGGCCGAGGCCACGCGCGATATCCCAGCCCCTGGCGAGGTATGGGTAGATGCCCCTTTGCTAGAAGCCTTGGGTTTGGCCGTGGGCGATATGCTGCTGCTGGGCGACACCCAATTGCGCATTGCCCGCGTCATCGTGATCGAGCCCGACCGTGGCGCTGGCTTTTTGAGCTTTGCACCCCGTGCCATGCTCAACGAAGCCGATATCCCTGCCACCGGTTTGGTGCAACCCGCCAGCCGACTGACCTACCGCTTTGCCGTCGCTGGGGCTGATGCACAGGTCAAAAACTTCACCCGCTGGGCCGAGCTAGAGCTTAAAAAGCCCGGCATTGCCGGTGTGCGCTTGGAGTCGCTGGACTCTGGTCGCCCCGAAATGCGCCAAACCCTGGACCGCGCCCAAAAATTCTTGAACCTGGTGGCCCTATTGGCCGCGCTGCTGTCTGCCGTGGCCGTTGCTTTGGCAGCGCGCGGTTTTGCTGCCGACCACCTGGACGCCGCCGCCATGCTGCGCGTGCTGGGCCAAAGCCAGCGCACCATTGCCATCAGCTACACCACCGAGTTTGTGTTGGTAGGTCTGTTTGCTAGCGCCATGGGCATTGCCGTGGGTTACGGCGTGCACCACGTGTTTGTGCTGCTGTTGGCGGGGCTGGTCGAGGCCACCTTGCCCAACCCCAGCCTGTGGCCCGTGGCTTTTGGTGTGGGCATGGGGCTGACCTTGATGCTGGCCTTTGGTTTGCCACCGGTATTGCAACTGGCACAGGTGCCACCGCTGCGCGTGATTCGGCGCGATTTGGGCAGCATTCGCCCCGCGTCCTTGCTGGTGCTGGGCCTGGGCGTGGCAGGTTTTGCGGCCTTGCTGCTGGCCGTTAGCAGTGATGTGCAACTGGGCTTGATTGCCGTGGGCGGTTTTGCCGGGGCTACGGTGCTGTTTGCGGCGCTGGCCTGGGTGGCCGTCAAGCTGTTGCGTGCCAGCGTGAACGAAGCCACTGCCCCACGCTGGCTGGTGCTGGCCACACGGCAAATATCAGCCCGCCCTGTGTATGCGGTGGTGCAGGTCAGCAGTTTGGCTGTGGGGCTGTTGGCCCTGGTGCTGCTGGTGCTGCTGCGCACCGATTTGGTCGACAGTTGGCGCCAAGCCACGCCACCCGATGCCCCCAACCGCTTTGTCATTAACGTCATGCCCGAGCAAGCTGAACCCTTCCAGCAAACCATACAAAAAGCGGGTGTGCAAAAGTACGACTGGTACCCCATGATCCGTGGCCGTTTGGTGGCCATCAATGGCAAGCCCACGGGCCCTGAGCAATTTACCGAAGACCGCGCCAAGCGCTTGGTAGACCGTGAGTTCAACCTCTCAAACGCCCACGACGCCCCGGCGCACAACCAAGTGGTGGAGGGCCGCTGGACGCCGGGTGAAGAAGGCGCTATCAGCGTAGAAAGCGGCATTGCAGAAACCTTGGGCCTCAAAATGGGCGACACCCTGCGCTTTGACATTGGGGGCAAACAGGTGGAGTCGCGCATTACCAGCTTGCGCAAGGTCGATTGGGGCTCTATGCGGGCCAACTTCTTTGTGATGTACCCCGTGGCCCATTTGGCCGATGTACCTGTGACCTACCTTGCCGCCTACCGTGCACCCGATGCCAAAGGCTTTGACAACGCCCTGGTGCGTGAATTTCCCAACATTACCAACGTAGACACCAGCGCCACCCTGGCCCAAGTGCAAAGGGTGCTGGGGCAGGTGGTGCGGGCGGTAGAGTTTTTGTTTGGCTTTACCCTGGCCGCAGGCTTGGTGGTGTTGTTTGCCGCCGTGACGGCCACCCGCGAGGAGCGTGCGCGCGAGTACGCCATCATGCGTGCCGTTGGTGCCCGCGCCAGCTTGCTGCGCCAAGTGCAGCGGGCTGAACTGGCAGGTGTGGGCCTGCTGGCAGGTGTGCTGGCCAGCGGTGTGGCCATGGCGGTGGGTTGGGCGTTAGCACGTTATGTGTTTGACTTTGCCTGGACTGCTGCCCTGTGGGTGCCTGTTGCTGGTGGCGCTGCCGGCGCTGTGCTGGCTTTGGTGGCAGGTTGGTGGGGCCTGCGCGATGTACTGCGCCGCCCTGTGGTCGAGACCCTGCGCCGGGCCAGCACCTGACAGCACTCTTATACTATAAAATTAATAGCAATAAGTGCTTGATTTACTAAGGCATAGGCCATATTTGACATGATTTCTGCTCCCCAAGAGCCTTTACAAGGCCCCGCCACCCCTTTTGAGTGGATTGGCGGTGAAGACCGTGTGCGCGCTTTGGCCGACCGTTTTTATGACCTGATGGATTTAGAGCCTGCCTACGCCGAGCTGCGTGCTGCCCACGGCAGCACCTTGGATGAGGCGCGGCAAAAGCTGTTTTGGTTTTTGTGCGGTTGGTTGGGTGGTCCCCAGCACTATGTAGAGCGCTTTGGCCACCCGCGCTTGCGCATGCGCCATATGCCGTTTGCCATTGGCATCAAAGAGCGCGACCAATGGCTGGCCTGCATGGACCAAGCCATGCAAGAAACCGCAGTGCCTGACGACCTGCGCACCCGCTTGAACGGCAGCTTTTTTCAAACCGCAGACTGGATGCGTAACAAGGGCGTTTGACGACCCCAGGTTGCCTTAGCGGCTGCCTACCATTTCTTATGAATCCAAATGACTCTGCTGGCAGCACCAGCAAAAAACCTGGCGCTGCCAGCAAAAAGAACGCTTGGTTTTTGGGTAGCATGATCGCCCTTGTGGTGGTGCTTGGCATCTTCCACCAGCCAGTGCTGCCAGCGCCAGACTCTTGGCAAGGCCGTGCTAACCGATGGCTTTTTGATGCCTTGGGCGCAGGTGATGTGCTGGATGCTCAGTATGCTGCCCAGACGCCTTTAGACATATCTAAACCACTGCCGCCTGTGGTGCTGTATGGGGCCGCTTGGTGCGGTGCCTGTACCTTAGCCAAAGATTGGCTGAATGAGAAAAAAATACCCTTTGCATACTGCGACATTGATCACAAGGCCCCTTGTGTAGACAGCTTCAGGCAGACCGGTATGGCCCACAGCATTCCGGTCACGGTGATTGGTAACACCGCAGTCGTTGGGTTTGACCCTGATGAGTTCTTAGCGCTGCTCCAGCCTTGATCTGAAATGGTTTTGGGTATCCTGCCGTACTTTTTACTTGCTTTTCCCAAAAGGTTGTTGTCATGAAGCACGTCATTACCCGTTTGTCCCCTGTTCAAAACGCCAAGGTTTTTGGTGTTTTGTTGGCCTTGGTTTCGTTGGTCATTACGATTTTGTTCAGCATTGCGGGGCTTATCTTTATGTGGGGCTCAATCGGAGCTTCTCACTGGGCGGAATTTGTTGTGCCGTTGCTTTTGCTGCCCGTGATTTACCTGATCGTGGGCTTCATCACCGCCTTGGTAGGGTGTTCGCTGTACAACCTGATCGTGCGTTGGCTGGGTGGTTTTGAGTACGAGGCCGAATGACTCTAATGCTCCACCGCTGCTTGCCATCAAATGGCACCCCATGCGCTGGCGGCACACAGCGTTTGTGCAACAGAGGCTGATTTGGGCAACAAGCGGTCGTATTCTTTTTTGACCACGCTGTAGCATTCGCAGGTGCGCGACTCCAGCCCTGGTCTGTCCAGTACTTGGATGTGCCCTCGGGAGTAAGAGATCAACCCGGCCCGCTGAAGCTTAAGGGCGGCTTCTGTTACCCCCTCTCGGCGCACGCCCAGCATGTTGGCAATCAGCTCTTGGGTCATGACAAGCTTGTTGCCCTGCAAGCGGTCTAGGCTCAGTAGCAGCCAGCGGCACAGTTGTTGGTCTAGGCTGTGGTGGCGGTTGCATACAGCGGTTTGTGCCATTTGCGTGATCAGCGCCTGGGTGTAACGCAGCATCATGTGCATGATGCGAGGTGAGCGCTCGAAGTCTGCTTTGATGACGCGTGACGGCAGGCGATAACCGTAGCCCGCGCTTTGCACCACCGCCCGGCTGGGTGTGGATTCGCCCCCCATAAACAGCGATATGCCCACAACGCCTTCGTTGCCCACTACGGCAATCTCTGCCGAGTCGCCATCCTCCAGCACATAAAGCAGTGAAACGATGGCGGTAGCCGGAAAGCACACATACCGCATGGCAACCCCCGACTCATACAGCACATGCCCAAGGGGCATTTCTATGCGTTCTAGCTCAGGCTCCCACCGCAGCCAGTCGTCTTGGGTAAGGGCGGCCAGCAGTTGGTTTTCCTGCGGGTTGTTGTTGTAATGCACAGCGATGCCCTTTATGTTGTTACGGGCACATGGTTGCATGCGCTAAGTGCTGCCTTGTGTACGCTAACGTACCATCTTGCCTGATTAGATGCTTCTTAATGTAAGCCTTGTCCGCTGATCACATGCAAAAGCACCATGACCACACCCACAATCAGCAGCACATGAATCACGCCACCCATGGTGGTTGAGGTCAGCAGCCCTAGCAGCCATAGGGCAATAAAAACCGCTGCTATCACGTTTGGCATGGTGTTAAAAGCTCCAACAGTGCGGCTGAGGGTTGTTACAAGTGATGACAAGAAATATGTGTAGGTGTTTGCAAAAAGAAGTCCTGGCGTGCTTTTAGTCACTTTTGCGCCAGCGCGATATCACGCGCAGCGCAGCCATCAACGCAGCGCCTACTGCTGCTGCGGTCAGCAAGGCCTTTACGGGCTCTTGCTGCACGTAGTGCACCGCCGTGTTTTTAAGGTGCGTGGCCTGGTGCTGCAATTGATGGGCACCGCTGCGCAAGGCATCCATGCTGCGCTGTGCCATCCACTCTGTCTCATGGGCCAGGTTGCGGGCAGCGTTACGGGTGTCGTTTTGGGCTTGGCCCAGGCTGTCAGATACAGCCTCAATACCGTTGTGGGCCATGCGTTGTGCGGTGTTCAGTGTTTGCTCACCAAGGTGCAAGGCATTGCTGGCTGTGGATGGGCTGGCTTGAACGGGAGGAAGGTCTTTGTTCATGGTGTGCTTTCGTGGGGTGGGTTTACTTCAGCCGCATGTCGTTCTTGACGGTATCTACGCCCGAGACACCTTGTGCCACGGCAATTGCTTTGCGAATGTCTGCCTCTGAATTAACAAAACCACTCAGCTGCACACGCCGCTTGAAAGTCTCTACATTGATCTCTGCGGATTTGAGTGATGGCTCGTTGAAGATGGCCGCCTTGACCTTGCCAGTGATGGCGGTGTCGTCCATGTATTCCCCTGTGCTTTCTTGGGTGCGGGTAGAGCTGCAACCCGCCATAGGGATCAAAGCGGCGGCCATCAACAGTGCAGCCAGGTTTTTGCGTGAAGTCGTCATAGGAGTTCCTTGTGGTGGTGTACAAAACCGCCACGCTCCAACGGGGCCATGGCAGCAGGGGCAGCGCTCCAAGCGCCAACCCATGGCTACACCTTAGGCGCTGGGCCTTGGGGTGTCGGTACGTTGGCGTACGCCGTTTGGTGGGCGTATGTGTGGGGTTAAAAAAGCTCAGTGCCGCGCTGTGCGCAGCAGCACCAGCAATGCACCCGCACCACCATCAATAGGCCGGGCCTGTACAAAAGCCAGCACCTCGTTTTTTTGCACCAGCCAGCCTTGCACACGGCCTTTAAGAACCGGGCTTTTCCCCGGTGACCCCAGCCCTTTGCCGTGCACGATGCGCACGCAACGTATGCCCACCTTGTGGGCCTCGCGCAAAAACTCACCCAATGCTTCGCGCGCTTCGTCTACACGCAGGCCGTGTAAATCCAGCTGGCGCTGAATGCTCCATTGCCCGGCCCGCAGCCTTCGCGGAACGTCTGGCCCAATGCCAGCGCGCCGGTAGCTCAATGCGTCATCGGTATCCAGCAAGGTGCTCACATCAAAGTCGTCGCTGATCGACTCTTGCAGCACCCGTTGTTCGTCTAGCAGGTGTTGCACAGGCAAGGGCAGGGGGCGCTTGCGTGCCAGACGTGCCGCATTGCGCTCGCGCAGTGGCGTTACCTGCCCCACGCTGCGGCTGAACAGGTGTTTTTCTGCCTCTGCCCGCAAAGCGGCCTCGCGCTTGGCTTGCGCTTGCGCTTGCGCCGCCAGGCGCGACTGCCGTAACTGCCGCGCCACAACCCCCAGGTCTGCCAGGGCGTTTAGCGTGGTGGGCGTTTTGCGGTCGGGCATTTACACCAGCCCTTGCTCTGCCATCGACAGCGCCTGGCCGGGGGCCACGATGATGTGGTCAATCACACGCACATCCACCAGTGCCAGTGTGGATTTAAGCGTTTGCGTGAGTGCTTCGTCGGCCCGGCTGGGCTGCACGCTGCCGCTGGGGTGGTTGTGGGCCAGCACCACGGCGCTGGCGTTGTGGTGCAGGGCGCGCAGCACTACTTCACGCGGGTACACGCTGGTTTGCGTCAGCGTTCCCCTGAACATTTCTTCTAGCGCCAACAGGCGGTTTTGGCTGTCTAAGAACAGCACGGCAAACACCTCGTGGCCCTTGGCGGCCAGGTGCAGTTGCAGGTAGTTTTTAACGGCTTGGGGCGTATCAAACGCGGCCCGTTCTTGCAGCTGCTGCGCCAACGCTCGGCGGGCAAGTTCTAGCACCGCTGTCAATTCAGCCCGCTTGGCGGGCCCCAGCCCTTTGATGCGCTTGAGGTCTGCCGGGCTGGTGTTGAGCAGCCCGGCAATGCCACCAAAACCCCCTGCAGGCTTGCCGCCATCTAGGCGGGCTGGGGCCAGCAGTTCTTGCGCCAGTTGCAAAACCCCTTTGCCGGCCATGCCTGTGCGCAGCAGCAAGGCCAGCAGTTCTGCATCCGACAAAGCCGCAGGGCCGCGTGCCAGCAGCTTTTCGCGGGGGCGGGCGTCGGGGGGCAGGTCTTTGATGGGCATGGGTAAAAGTGTGTGCCGGGCATGCCGGCGTGGGGTTATGCCCGGTTTTCTACAATGCGGGTCAGTTTATCGGGACTTTCATGACCTCTACCGCTACCCCCCTTCCCACCGTGCAAGCGGGCTCCTTCTTGACTTTGCATTACCGCTTGGCCGGCCCCGCTGGGGATGTGATCAACACCTTTGACGACAAACCCGCTACCTTGTCGCTGGGCACAGGCGAGTTGTCGCCCGCCATGGAGCAGCGCCTGCTGGGCTTGCCCGAGGGCAGCCGCGCCACGTTTGAGCTGGCCGCAGGCGAGGCCTTTGGCGAGCGCAACCCCGAGATGCAACAGTGGGTGGCCCGCAAGCTGTTGGCCACACTGGGCGACCCTGACGAGCAATACCACGTGGGCGATGTGGTGCAGTTCCCCACCCCTGATGGCATGGGCAGCTACGCCGGTGCCGTGGTGCAAGTGCGTGAAGACGGCGCCGTGCTGTTTGACTTCAACCACCCCTTGGCGGGCCAAAGCGTCACCTTTGAAGTGCATGTGATTGGAGTGCTGTAATGCCTAGCGCCCCCCAAGAAATTTTGTTGGCCGAGCCCCGTGGCTTTTGCGCTGGCGTAGACCGCGCCATTGAGATCGTGGAGCGTGCGCTGCAAAAGTTTGGCGCGCCCATTTATGTGCGCCACGAAATCGTGCATAACACCTATGTGGTCAACGACCTCAAATCCAAAGGTGCCATTTTTATTGAAGACCTGGCCGACGTTCCCCCCGGCGCCACCTTGATTTTTAGCGCCCATGGCGTCAGCCTGGCCGTGCAGAAAGAAGCCCAGGCGCGTGGCTTTACCATTTTTGATGCCACCTGCCCCCTGGTCAGCAAAGTGCATGTAGAAGTAGCCAAGCTGGCCAAAGAGGGGTATGAATTCATCATGATTGGCCACAAAGGCCACCCCGAGGTGGAAGGCACCATGGGCCAATTGGATGAAGGCATACACCTGGTAGAAGACGTGGCCGACGTGGCCCGCGTACAGCCCCGCCAAACCGCCAAACTAGCCGTAGTGACCCAAACCACCTTGAGCGTGGACGATGCAGCCGAGATCGCAGCAGCCGTGCGCACGCGTTTTCCGCAAGTGCGCGAGCCCAAGCAGCAAGACATTTGCTACGCCACCCAAAACCGACAAGACGCCGTCAAAATCTTAAGCCCCCAGGTGGACGTAGTGATTGTGGTGGGCAGCCCCACCAGCTCTAACAGCAACCGCCTGCGTGAACTGGCGGCCAAGCTGGGCACCACCGCTTACATGGTCGACAGCGCCGACGAGGTGTGCCCCGAATGGTTTACCAACGCCGCCCGTGTGGGGCTTACCGCTGGTGCATCGGCGCCCGAGATTTTGGTGCGCCAGGTCATAGACCGCATCAAGGCACTTGGGGCTGTATCAATCCGCACCATGGATGGCATCCAAGAAACCGTTAAATTCCCCCTGCCCAAGGGCCTCAAGATCGATGCGGCAACGGGCTTGGAGATCACAGAACGTGTGCCAGAGACGGGCGCACGTAGCGCTTAGTTTGCTATTAAATTAATAGCTAATAATGGCGTCAATACTGCGGTAGATGCCTTTTTTGCTTGAAATTTCAGTCATTAAGGCCCGTGGGTGTTTGTGGCTAGAGCGGCACCGCCGGCCCGCTCCATAAATCCAGCGGCGGGTCTGCCGCCACTGCCCGCAAGATGTCGGTACGCGACAAAAACCCCAGCAGCGCCCCCTGCGCGTCCGTCACGGGCAGGCCGGGCAAGCCAGTATCCAGCAGCACCTGCGCCACGCGGCGCAACTCGGTTTGGGCATCGACCGTGGGAATGGGGCTGAGCATGACCTGATCGACCGGTCTGCGCGCCAGCGCAATCGCGTCTTGCACAGCACCCGGGGCGGGCAGCAAATCCAGCGGGGCCATGTCTGCCCGCAGCAGCAGGCCCACCACCTGGCCCTTGGCGTTTAACACAGGCGCTTGCGACACACCGCGCTCTGCCAGCGTTTGCCACGCGTCATTCACCCGCGCATCTGCTTGCACCGTGACTGCCCCTTGCGTCATCACGTCACTGACCCGCGTTAGGGGCTGGCGGGTGCTGGGGCTGCCTTTTTCGGTTTGGGCATAGGCAGCTGCGGCATCTTGTGCGCGCAAATGTGCCGGGGCAGGGCTGGGGGCTGGTTGCGCCGCAGCGGGTGTACTGGGCGGCGGTGCCACATCGGGCGGCAGGGCAAAGCCGCCCACCCCATCGGCGGCACGTGTGTTGAGCGCCTGGGGCCGCAGCACCCGGCGCACGGGGGCAATGCGGGTCAGGTTCTCTGGCCCACCCCGGTACATCTGGCCCTGGGGCCCAAACACAAAGAACATGCGGCCTCCTGTGGTGGGTTGTGGTGTGGCTCTCATGTTATCGGCATCCAGTGGCGCTTGGTAAAACGCAGGTACTGCAAGTTGCAGCCAATCTAGAATCGGGGGCTATGCTCGATATCCTCCTCCTTCGCAAAGACCTCAGCGCCGCCCTGGCTGGCCTGGAGGCCCGTAAAACCCCACAGCCCTACCTGAACGTAGAGGCATTCCAGGCGCTGGAGTCCGAGCGCAAAACCCTGCAAACCCGTACCGAAGAGTTGCAGGCCAAGCGCAACAGCCTGTCTAAGCAAATCGGCCAGCTCAAAGCCAAGGGCGAAAGCGCCGACGCCGTCATGGCCGAGGTCAACGCCCTTAAGGCAGAGCTAGAAGCCTCAGCCGCCCGCCTGGACCAAATCCAGCCCGAGCTTCAAGCCCTGCTCATGGCGGTGCCCAACCTTCCCCACGCCAGCGTACCCCGGGGTGTTGACGAGTCCGGCAACGTGCAAGTGCGCCAGTGGGGCCAACCCACCACCTTGGCTTTTGCACCCAAAGACCACGTCGATGTGGGCGGCCCCCTGGGCTTGGACTTTGACATGGGCGTCAAGCTCTCGGGCTCGCGCTTTACCTTCATGAAAGGCCCCGTGGCCCGCATGCACCGGGCGCTAGCGCAGTTCATGCTGGACGTGCAAACCCAAGAACACGGCTACACCGAGTGCTACGTGCCTTATGCGGTCAATGCCGACTCTCTGCGCGGCACAGGCCAGTTGCCCAAGTTTGAAGGCGACTTGTTTGCCGCCAAAAAAGGTGGCCAAGACGGCGAGCCCGTGCCCGACAACGCGGCGCTCTACCTCATCCCCACCAGCGAAGTCCCCTTGACCAACGTGGTGCGCGACGTGGTGCTGGCCGAAGACCAACTGCCCATCAAGCTCACGGCACACACGCCCTGCTTTAGATCCGAAGCGGGCAGCTATGGCCGCGACACACGCGGCATGATCCGCCAGCACCAGTTTGACAAGGTCGAAATGGTGCAAATCGTGCACCCCGACAAAAGCTACGAAGCGCTAGAAGAAATGACCCGCCACGCCGAGGCCGTGCTGCAAAAGCTGGGCCTGCCTTACCGCGTGATGAGCCTGTGCACAGGCGACATGGGCTTTGGCGCTGCCAAAACCTACGACCTCGAAGTGTGGCTGCCGGCACAAAACGCCTACCGCGAGATCAGCTCGGTAAGCAACTGCGAAGCCTTCCAGGCCCGCCGCCTGCAAGCACGCTTTAAAAACGCCCAAGGCAAAAACGAGCTGGTGCACACCCTCAACGGCTCCGGCCTGGCCGTAGGCCGCACGCTGGTGGCTATTTTGGAGAACTACCAACAAGCCGATGGCAGCGTGGTAGTGCCCGAGGCATTGCGCCCCTACATGGGCGGTACAGCGGTCTTAACCCCTTGAACTTAGCGCCCTGAAACGCTGGTAAACTCCGCGGCTCGACACACAGGAGAGGTGGCAGAGTGGTCGAATGTACCTGACTCGAAATCAGGCGTGGTGGCAACATCACCGAGGGTTCGAATCCCTCCCTCTCCGCCAGTTAAAAGAAAACCCCGCTACCAAATTGGTAGTAGGGTTTTTCTTTTTTCTGGTCATTTAGACACCATGTAGCCACGGAGCATGGGTTTTGGTAGTGCAGAGCTTCGTCGTGTATCAGCCGTTGACCCAACCATTTCTATCTACTTGGAGCCTGTCAAACTTCCCGCGTATTTCAATACCGAGTGCAGCACATTCAATTCGCAGCTTGCGGGCTTCGTCCATCTGCCGCTCTGAGGACAGAGATATTTCATTGGCGCGATTTCTAAACCCCTTCACCTTATCAGTCGCCTCAAGGGAGTCGGCAATGTGCTCATCAACCCGTTCAATAAATAGCCTGAACCTGCTATTCGATAGGTTGTCAGAGCCCATCGCTGTTGCGCGTGAAGTTGCCGCTGCCTTAGTGTTAGCCCCAAGAAAGTAGAGCTTTGCCGACTCGGCCTCAACCTCTGCGACAGCTAGGGTCAAACGCTCAAGCTCAAGCGCAAACTCATCTGCAACTGCTTTTTCAGCCAGGGACTTGGCTAGGTTGTGCGCTTCGGTTGCGGTTTTCCAGGCCCAAAAAGCTGCAGCCGCACTAACCGCTGCGGAGAATGCCGATAAATAGTCTGTGAAATTAGACATGCTATCCCCCCGTTACTCCCAGGATCGAAGGTTATGCGGTACTTACCCTGTTGAGGAATGATTAAAGCGTCGTAGCAAGGCCCTTACCCCATTTACCAGCGTCTTTTTTCTGTATGTTCAGCCTTGCTCTGCTGAAGTGTTCGTTTATATGCATACGGCTTCAGATTTTGCACGGGTCTAAGGGGAGGACTTTCACTTAAACAATACGCACTCCCAACCGGTCACGTTGTCTCACTAGCCTGCACCTCAGACCCCGCCATCAACCGCTCCAGCCGCTCAATGCGGTGCCTGTGCGCCGTGGTAATCGCGTAAAAATGTTCCTGCAATTGCTCTGATTTGCCCACCGCCACCAGGTGGCCTGTGCGCAGTTCGTCTTGCACCACCACTTCGGGCAGTACTGTTAACCATCCGCTGTCCCGGGCAATCAAGCGCAGCATGGCCATGTCGTCCACTTCGGCGCGTAGGCGGGGTCTGATGTCTGCGGCCATGCACAGGGCATCAAATTGCGAGCGCATGGCGTGGCGCGGGCCGGGTAGGGCCAGGTCAAGGTCGTCCAGGTCTTCTGGTAGCCGCAGGCGCTTGCCAGCCCACACAGCCGCAGGCCCCACCAAGGTGATGGCCTGGCTGCCCAAAAAGCGGCAGTGCAGTGGTTGTTCGGCATCCGATGGCACGGCCTCGTTAGACAGCACCACGTCCAACTGGTGCTCTACCAGCCGCGCCAACAAGTCTGTCAGCGTGCCGGACTCTAAGGTCAACGTAACCGATGGGTCAGCCAGCAGGGGCCGGATCCAGTTTTCTTGGTAGTTGCGTGACAGGGTTGCCACGCCGCCTACCCGCAGCTTTTCCATGCCCTCATTGCGGCCTTGTAGCCGCCCCAGCATTTCTTGCCCCAAGCCAAAAATATTGTTGGCATAGGCCAAAACCATATGCCCAGTTTCCGTCAGCACCAAGCGCCGACCTGTGCGTTCAAAAAGCGCTTCGCCCAGCCGTTCCTCCAGCTGCTTGATTTGCGCTGAAAGCGCGGACTGCGATATGTGCAGCTCCTGCGCAACCCGCGTCAAATGCCCGGTGCGTGCCACCCGCCAAAAGTAAAACAGGTGGTGAAAGTTCAGTTGCTCAACCTTCATCGTTCTTTTTAATAAATTGATTGGTTCTGATAATTGAGTTTTACAGAATGTTTGTGTTTCTGCAACATGGCGGCCATTGATTGTTGTGCCCCCAATTGCCATGAACACCCCCACAACGCTTGCTTTGATCTGTACTTTGATGCCGCCTGTTTTGATGGCGGTTTTCGCGCTAACAGTGCGCTCTATGCCCAGCCCTGCTGCTGCATGGCGCGTTTTTCAAGGCGTGTCCGCGCTGTCTTTGGGGGCCGCTTTAGCAAGCCTTGCGGCGGTGTTGTGGTTTGGGCCTGCCAGCGCATGGGGCGGGCTGGGTTTGGCGCAAAGCACGCAAGGCGCTTGGTTGGTGGTGTTGGTGCAGCTCTTGGGCACTGTGGTGGGCGGGTTTTCGGCGCGTTACCTGCAAGGTGAGGGCGGTCAAACCCGCTACGTTGCGGCGCTGGCAGGCGTTTTAGCGTCTGTGCATGTGTTGCTGTTGGCTAATCATTGGTTGGTTTTGATTGCCGCCTGGGCTGCGGTGGGCTTTGTATTGCAGCAACTGCTGTGCTTCTACCCTGATCGGCCTTTTGCAGCGCTTGCTGCCCATAAAAAGCGCATGGCCGACCGCATGGCCGACATGCTGCTGTTGGCCGCTGCTGCCATGGCCTGGGTAGAGGTGGGCAGCGCCTCGTTTACAGACCTCAAAAACCACCTGGCCCAAGGTCCTGTGTCTGTGCTCTTGCAAGGCAGCGCTGTGTGCTTGGTGTTGGCGGTGGTGCTGCGCACGGCTTTGCTGCCTGTGCATGGCTGGTTGATTCAAGTCATGGAGGCTCCCACCCCGGTATCGGCCCTTTTGCACGCTGGCGTCATCAACCTGGGCGCTTTTGTGCTGATTCGCCTTGCACCTTTGCTGGAGGCAGCTCCTTTGGCCCAGTGGCTGTTGGTGGTGTGCGGCTTGCTCACAGCCATGCTGGCGGGCTTGGTGATGCTGACCCGGGTCAGCATCAAGGTCAGGCTGGCCTGGTCCACCGTTGCGCAAATGGGCTTCATGCTGCTGCAGTGTGGCCTGGGCTTGTACAGCCTGGCATTGCTGCACCTGTTGGGCCATTCGCTTTACAAGGCGCACGCTTTTTTGGTGTCGTCCTCGGTGGTCAGGTATACCAAGCACCAAACCATGATGGGCCAGAGCAATGCGCATGCCTTGAGCCTATGGCTTGCGCCTGTGGTGTCTGCTGGTGTGGTGGCAAGCGTCAACAGTGGGCTGGCTTTGTGGTTGGGTGGCACGGCCTGGCCCCTGTGGTGGTCGGCCATCATGGCCTTGGCTTGGGCGCCGCTGCTGTGGGTGTCTCAAACCCCCTTGGTTTTTGGCTCAGCCCGCATATGGCAGTGGGCAACGGGTGTGGGGCTGGTTGCTTTGCTGTCGTTCATGGCCGGTGTGGTGCATGCGCTGCCCTTGGGGGTTGTAGATGCCCCCAACAACCAGGCGGGTGTTTTGGCAGTGGTTGGCATGGCGGCGCTGTATGTCTGCCTGGCGGTTTTGCAATACAAGCCTAACGCCTTGTCTGTGTGGCACCGCTGGAGCTATGCAGGCTTTTACCTGGATGAGTTCTACACGCGGCTTGCGCTCAAGCTCATGCCCGGCGGCTGGATGCCATCACCCCTAATGGCCATGCAAACACAACGCGATGCGCCCGCCCATGGCACATAAGCTGCCCGCCCCAAAAATGGACGTCTAAAACGCCGCTTGAAAGCCCGCTATGTTGACAAAAACACCGTCCCAACCATCTGCCGACGCGCTGTCGCGCATCAACGCCGCGTGCGAACAAGCTTGCCAAGCCATAGCACCCGCTTGGCCCTTAGACCGTGCCATAGCCGTGAATCCGCACTGGTCGCGCGTTGGCCGCACCGTGCGCCATGTGGCTGCGCGCATGGCGGTACTGGGTGGGATTCAGGTTTTTCCATCGCGGCCCAGTATGGCCCAAGCGTGGGCAGAAAAGCGCATTGATGCGGGCCACCTAGATGCGGCGCTTAAAGAGCTGGCAACTGACCACAACAGCGGCTTGACAGCGGCGCAATGCATAGATGCACTTGAAGCCCCAGCGCGATTCGAGTCTTTGCCGCTTTTGATTGATCTGCTGGACGACGACCCAGCGCGGCACACACGCTTGACCTGGAGGCAGGCCATCACGCACCAAGTCAGCCAAACCTGCGCGGCGTACTTTGATACACACCAGGCCGACTGGCACCCAGAGCGTAAACAAGGTCTGTATGCCTTTTGGCGCGATACGCTGACGCATGACCACGGCATTGGCATGCTGATGGGGCTGCCGCAACTGGGCAAATCTTTGGCGGCCCTGCCGCAAACCCGCGAGGAGGCTCAGGCCTGGGTTTTGGAGCGTTTGGGCTTGCCGGAATCTGCTTGGGCCGACTACCTGGAGTCCGTGCTCCTGACCGTCAATGGCTGGGCCTCGTGGTGTGCTTATCTGGGGTGGCAAGCCAAGCTGGAGGGGCACAGCGACGATCACTTGCGTGATCTGCTCGCGATTCGTCTGGCCTGGGGCGTTATCTTGCTTGAATGCAAAGACGCAAGCTCTGCTGCTACAGCCTTTGCTGCATTGCATGCGGGCTGGGCCCGGTCTGCGCAATGCATAGCGCAAGCCGAACAAGCCCTGTTGGTGGATGAGGTGTGGCAACGCGCGCTAGAAATTGGCTACCAACACGCATTGGCCCAGCAGCTATCTGAGCCTAAAGACATCAGCGCCTTGGTAAATGCCAAGCAGACAAACGCATCGCCAGCGGTTGATGTGCAGGCAGTGTTTTGCATTGATGTGCGCAGTGAGCCCATGCGCCGCGCACTAGAAGCGGTGCACCCCTCCATCCAAACACTGGGGTTCGCAGGGTTTTTTGGTTTGCCTGTGGCCTATACCCCTCTTGGCACTGCTGCTCGCAGACCCCAACTGCCGGGTCTGTTGGCGCCCGCCATAGAGGCCACAGACCAATTCATCGCACAAGCCCCAGCTGATATGAACGCGCACCAGCAGGCTGTACAGGCAAGGCAGCAGCAATTTGCGACGGCGCGGCCATTGCAAGCGGCCAGTCGTTGGCCTGGTGCGGTTTTTTCTTTTGTGGAAGTGGCGGGCTTGGCCTACCTGGGTAAGCTGGGGCGCTCGTTGTGGCCCAAGCTGCGCCAGCCGGTTGACGATGATCTGTACGGCCTGCCACCGCGTTATCGCTCTGCATGTCGCCCGGTATTGAGTGGCCTTGATACCGATGCCAAGGTGGCATTGGCCGCCAAGGTCTTGCGCGCCATGGGGCTTGCTGCTGGCCTTGCCCCTGTGGTTTTGTTGGTGGGGCACGGCAGCCAAAGTGAGAACAACGCACAGGCCGCAGCGCTGGACTGCGGTGCCTGCTGCGGCCAAACAGGGCAAGTCAATGCCCGCCTGCTGGCAAGGCTTTTGAACGACACAGCAGTGCGAGAAGGCTTGCGTGCACAGGCGATTGATATCCCGGACACCACCTGTTTTATCGCCGCCTTGCACAACACCACCACCGACGAAATCCAAGGCTTGGATTTAGACACCTTGCCCCCCCATGCCTTGGCGCTGTGGCAAGGCGTGCAGCCTGCTTTGGCAGAGGCTGGCCAGCAAGTGCGGCACGAGCGCGCCCCTTGCCTGGGGCTTGACCCAGGCCTTAAGCCCGCTGAACTGCTGCGCTGCTTGCAGCAACGTGCCAACGATGGCGCCCAGACCCGACCTGAGTGGGGGCTTGCGGGCAATGCGGCCTTCATCATTGCGCCAAGGCACAAAACGCGTGGGCTTGTGCTCAATGGCCGCAGCTTCTTGCACGACTACCGACCCGAAAACGACCCCGATGGCAGCTTGCTAGAGCTGTTAATGACGGCACCTATGCTGGTCACACACTGGATCAACTGGCAATACCACGCATCGACTTGCGATCCCCATCGCATGGGCAGTGGCAACAAACTACTGCACAACGTGGTGGGCGGGCACATTGGTGTGTTTGAGGGCAATGGCGGTGACTTGCGCATTGGGCTGGCACACCAGTCATTGCACGACGGCGCACGCTTTGTTCACGAGCCTTTACGGCTAACGGTTGTGATCGATGCACCCCGTGATGCCATTGGCCGAGTAATGGCCCAGCACCGCATAGTCAAGGATTTGGTTGACAACGCATGGCTGCATCTGTGGCGCTTTGATGCGCATCGTTTGGAGTGTTACGCAAATGGAAACTGGGTTGCTCTGCATTCAACAGGTTCTGTTTTATCTACTACCTAGTGAGTCATTCGAAACGGGTGTAGTCGCCCTTGACGATTGGTAGTGCTGCTTGGGCAAAGCTCACACTTTCCAAAAACCACATCCCTCATAAAATTGTGACCATTTGTTTAAGTCGTTGATTTGCGTTAAGGAGTGAAACGCCTTTATTTTCCTAAGCAGCGTGCTCTCATATTTGTGTGCTGACTATTTTCTGACCTTCTAGCCCAACAGACATTCGATTGACTTTTAGTGCATGCACATTCAGTCTGAGCATGTAGCAGCCTTAGGGAGATGGTCATGACGAATGTTGATTTGCATCAGTGCAAGCCAAGCCACAATTTACAAAAAGTGGTTCGCAGATTCACCTGGACAGGCTTGGCTCTTGCAGCCAACACCATGCTGGTGGCGTGTGGTGGAGGGTCAGATGCAGATGAAGCATCCAGCAGGCAGAGTGTCAGTAGCGCTGCGACTCCCAATGGTGACCAGTTGGCCTACAAAACCGCCATCGTGACCACGGCATCTGTGTACATACAGTCGCAGGTGGACGGGTCTTGTTTGACGCCTGTAGCTGGTGGCTCTTTGGTGGGACAGGCTTGCAATCAAAGCGCGGCTCAAACATTCCAGGTAATTCCCGTCATGACGGGCAGCACCACCGCTACGGTGCGCCACATAGAGACCAATTTGTGCCTAGACGTTGCCGACGCCAGCTTGGTCAGCGGCGCCAAGGTGGTACTTGCAGAATGTCACGGTCGCAATAGCCAAAGATTTGCGCAGCGAGCAGACAAGCGCGGTAATGTGCAGCTTAAGGCGGTGCACAGCGAAAAATGCGTACAAACACAAGGTAGTGGCGTGGTCACAGGGTTGGTTCAACAAAATTGTGCGGGCCTGAACCGACTGAATCAGTTGTTTGAACTCATGGTGGCATCTGTTGCTCCACCGCCACCTCCCCCTCCGCCACCTCCCCCCCCGCCGCCGCCACCTCCACCATCTACAGTTTGGCGGCCCGCCTTAACCGATACATGGCAGTGGCAGCTACAGGGCACCATCAACACCAGCTACAACGCCAATGTGTACGACATCGATTTATTTGATGTTCCACAAGACACTATTGATTTGCTCAAGTCGCAGGGTCGGCGCGTGGTGTGTTACTTCTCTGCCGGTACATCCGAGAACTGGCGCCCTGACTTTTACCGCTTTACCGAGCAGGACCAGGGTGGTGGTGTGTTGCGGTCTGACGCTGGTGGTGCCGTATGGGAGGGCGAACGATGGCTGGACACTCGATCCGCCAACGTGCGCGACATCATGAAGGCGCGATTGGACTTGGCGAAAAGCAAAGGTTGCGACGGCGTGGAGCCCGACAACATGGATGCTTACAACAACAATACGGGCGGCTTGCCTTTGACGGCAGAAACGCAGTTTGACTACAACCGATTTTTAGCCCTGGAGGCCCATGCCAGGGGGCTGGCCATAGGGCTCAAAAACGATATTGACCAGCTTGCAGCGCTGGAGCCTTACTTTGACTTTGCCATCAATGAAGGCTGTCACGAATGGAATGAATGCGCGGCTTACAGCGTGTTCACCAACAACGGTAAAGCGGTTTTCAATGCCGAATACAAACCAGAATGGGTGAGCAGTTCCACCGAGCGTGCTCGCATTTGCACAGCCTCTGCCGCGCTCAAGATCAGAACCATATTTCTCGCATATGACCTTGATGACTCGATTCGCTGGAGTTGCAATTGATTGCAAAAACGCCCTAGCGATAGGGCGTTTGTAATGGTTTGTTGTTGTGCTGGTGTCAGGGGCCGGCTATGTTGCAACGCTATTGAATCGTACGGCCATCCAAGACTCGGTACTTGAGTTTGTAAGGCGTTTGACAAGTGCTGTGCTTAGACTTGTGCGCGTACGGTTGCAAACCAATTACGCAGGGGGATGCCTACTTTGATGGGTGGCGCTTGCTTAGCCCCTTCATAACGGAATACCAGTGGAACTCAGCCGAGACTTTCAACGCCGTAAAGACTTCTTGTCACTCACGCCGCAAGACGAAAAAGTCTTGCGTGATTTGCAGGCATTGTTGGGTACGGACGCTCCTGGTTTTGTGGAGTCGTTTTACGACCATTTGATGTCGTTTGCCGAAACCCGTGCTTTGATTCCTAACCAAGAGACTTTGGTTCGGCTCAAAAAAGCCCAAACCCGGTATTTTCAAACCTTGGTTGCGGGGGTGTACGACAGGTCTTACCTTGAGGATCGACTGCGGGTGGGGCTTGCGCATGCCAAGGTGGGGCTTTCACCTGGCTGGTATTTGGGTGCTTATAGCCATTACCTGACAGAGCTTTTGCCCACCGTATCTAGGCGGATGGTTGACCAGGGCATAGACCCTATGGAGACCTTTCGTGCATTGGTCAAAGTAGTGTTTTTGGATGTGGGTCTGGCGATTGACAGCTACATCACACACCGTGACGAGTTGATTGCAAGCTTGCGCGACTATGGCGCTGCTTTTGCCAACTTGCCTTATGGCACTTTGGTGGCAACGGCCGATTTAGAAGTTGTGTTTGCTAACCATGCCTTTGAGGGCTTGTTTGGGTTTGCGCCCAACAGCCTGCGCGGCTGCCCGCTGCAAAACGTGATGGATGTTGGTAGCTTGCCTTTTCTGATTGAAGACGCGCTCAACCTGCGCAGCGTCAAGACGCCTATTGAGCTGCGTTCTTTTAAGAACCCACGTGCAGTGCCCGTCAATATCACGGTGCACAAACTGCCTTTGCATGAGGGTGGGCAAGAGCAACGCCTTTTGCTGGTGTTTGAAGACCTGCGTGAACAAGCCCAGTTGACACGCGATCTGTTCAATGCCCAATCTGTTGCCAACATTGGTACTTGGCACTCAGATTTTGAGGGCTACTTTTATATGACGCCTCAGGCGGCACGTCTATTGGGTTGGCCCGAAGGCAAGCCCTGCACCTACGATGATTTTTTGCAGTGCATACACCCTGAAGACCAAGCTTTTGTAGATGTCCAATGGCGTGAGGCTTTGCAGGCAGGGCAATACAAAATCGACTGCCGTGTACGCGATGTCTCACGCACACGCTGGCTTGAACTACGCGGAAAAATTGAGAAAAATGCCAACGGCATCCCTGTGCGCGGTTATGGCACGCTGTTTGACATTACTGAGCGCAAATTGGCCCAGCACATGATGGAGCGGCTGGCGTTTTTTGACACCTTGACGGGTTTGCCCAACCGCACACACGGCATGGTGCTTGCCCAGCAGTTGTTAGACCAAGCGCAGCAAGAGTCCCGCTCTGTTGCTGTACTGTTCATCGATCTTGATCGTTTCAAAGAAATCAACGACACCCAGGGCCATGTGGTGGGCGACCAAGTGTTGGCCAATATTGCCCAGCATTGCAGAGGTTTGCAGCGTGACAACGATGTGTTTGCCCGCGTGGGGGGCGACGAATTCATTTTTGTACGGGCCCTTAAGTCCGACGAAGCACCTTTGGATTTTTCTCGCGCTATTCACCAGCGTCTGGCTACGCCTTTGACTGTTGAGGGTTTGCAGTTTGAAGTGGGTGCCAGTATTGGCGTAGCGGTTTTTCCGGGGCATGGGCGTGACATGCAAGAGCTGCTGCAACACGCAGACATTGCCATGTACCAAGTCAAAGCTGTAGGTGGCGGAAGCCAGATGTACACCGACGCCATTGGTGCGCAATTGCAGCGCCGAATTGCAGTGGGAACACGTTTGATGCATGCACTGGAATCATCTACCTTGCTGCAGTACTACCAGCCCAAGGTCAACTTGCGTACTGGCCAGTTGCAAGGCGTAGAAGCCCTTGCACGCTGGCATGACCCAGAATGGGGCTGGGTCAGCCCTGGTGAATTCATTCCTATCGCTGAAGAGCGCGGTTTGATCAGCGTCATTGGTGACTGGAGCCTGTCGCACGCGGCTGCACAGTTACACCAATGGCAAGCAGCAGGCATTCAAAACCTGCCGCAAATCGCCATCAATGTGTCGGGCGTTCAAATGCTGGACGAGTCTTTTCCAGAGCGAGCGCAGCGTGTACTGCAGATGCAGGGCATTGCCCCTGCAATGATTGAGTTGGAGATCACGGAATCGTCTTTGATGAACGATCCAGCAAAGGCCCAGAGAGTGGCAACAGCCCTCGTGGATGCTGGCTTTAAGCTTTCCATTGATGACTTTGGTACGGGGTACTCCTCTTTAGCCCGTTTGCAAACGTTTCCAGTGTCTAAGCTCAAGATTGATATGTCTTTTGTGCGGCAAATGCTGCACCACGGTGGCAACAGAGCCATCGTGACAGCAGTGATTGGCATGGCCCGCGCGTTGCAATTAGAAACCGTTGCGGAAGGTGTCGAGACAGAAGCTCAGGCAGACTTGCTGCGCCAGTTGTCATGTGACCAAGCGCAAGGCTACTTGTATGCAAAAGCCATGTCGGCGGATGACCTGGTTCGCGATTGGCTGTCCGCATGCTTGTAATTTTTCCTAAAAACCAATACCGTCGAACAAAGAGGAGATCACATGCGTACCAACTTGCCAGTGACCCAGCGTGAATTTGCGTTTCCTCCTGACGAAACCTTGGTTTCGGTCACTGACCTTAAAGGGCGTATCACCTATTGCAACCCTGCGTTCATCCACGTCAGCGGTTTTTCACGTGAAGAGTTGCTGGGGCAACCCCACAACTTGGTGCGCCACCCCGATATGCCCGAAGAGGCTTTCAGGGACATGTGGGACACCATTCAAAAAGGTTTGCCCTGGACAGGTTTGGTCAAAAACCGCCGCAAAAATGGCGACCATTACTGGGTGCAAGCCAACGCAACACCCATGATGGACGGCAGCCAGATCACTGGCTTTTTGTCGGTACGAACCGTGCCTTCGCGTGAGCAAGTGCAAGGTGCAGAGCAGTTGTATGCCCGCATGCGCGAAGAGCAACAAAACGGTCGTGCAGTGCATACGTTGCGTGCAGGTCAAGTGGTGCGCAAAGACATTGCAGGTTTTGTGGGCCGTTTTTTTTCGCCATCTACCCCTGTACGTATTGCTTTGGTGCAAGGCGTGGCGGTTGCGGCAGCGTTTGTGCCACCCGTGCTGGGGGCACCCCTGTGGACGAGCGTTCCATTGGCGGTATTGGCTTGGCTAGGCTCGGCGGTGGTGACCAGTGCGCTAGCAGTTAAACCACTGCGCAGTTTGGTAGCAGATGCCAACCACCTTGCGTCTGGTGATTTGTCGCATGAAGTGACCACCGGCGCTGCGGGTGTAGTGGGCCAGCTGCAGCAAGCGCTGAATCAGCTCAGTGTGAACCTGCGCACAGTGGTGCACGATGTGCGGCAAGAGGTGCAAAACTTGGGTGTGGCTGTGCAAGAAATTGCTTCAGGCAACCACGACTTATCCTCCCGAACCGAGGCCCAGGCCAGCAGCCTGGAGCAGACGGCAGCTTCCATGGAGCAGATCAACGGCACTGTAATGAACAGCGCCATGTCTGCAGACCGTGGTGCCAAGCTGGCGCGAGAAACATCCAGCGTTACAGAGCGCAGCAACGTTGCAGTGCAGGCCGTGGCCCAGACGATGACAGGTATCTCAGAGTCGTCGCGCCGCATTGAGGACATCATCCGCCTGATTGAAGGCGTTGCATTCCAAACCAATATCTTGGCCTTGAACGCAGCGGTAGAAGCCGCACGGGCTGGCGAGGCGGGCCGTGGATTTGCTGTGGTGGCTTCTGAGGTGCGTGCTTTGGCACAGCGTGCAGCCAATGCAGCCAAAGAAATCAAACAGTTGATTGCCGAGTCTGCTGAGCGTGTGGCAGTGGGCGCCGCCACCACCGAAGACGCCCGTGCCCGCATGAACGAGGCGCTAGAGTCAGTGGGCAAAGTCAGTGTGGTGCTAGATGAAATCAGCACAGCGGCGGCTGAGCAAAAAGTGGGTATTTCTCAGATCAACGAAGCCGTCGCACACATGGACTCCATCACCCAGCAAAACGCCGCCATGGTCGAAGAGCTGGCCGCTGCCGCCCAATCGTTGCACGGCCAGGTAGAGGGCGTTAGCAACTCCATGCGCCTGTTCCGCTTGGCACGGGGCGAAACTTCTTTATCGCAAATTGACGCCGTAGCGCTGCGCCGCGATAGCAAAGAAGCGCTCACCCACCAAAGCCACTGAGCCAAAGGGCAAATGCATTGTTTGGGGCAAGCACCGCTGCCCCATAAGCAGGTTTTGACGCCTCTAACCTTCTTGCGCTGCCGCCAGTAGAGCCAGCGCGGCCTCTACGTCGGCCCATTGTGCATCTGCGTGCAGGGTCAGTTGTGGTTTCCAGGTGGCAAGGTGGGCGGGGTCTTGCCGCAACTGCGCAATGGCCTGGCCCGCTTCTTTGGGGGCTGCAAAGCCGGTGCTAACCAGCAACGTGTGCCCATCTGCCGATTGCAGCTTGAAGTAAAACTTGCCATCGACTTCGCGATATTGCTTAAAGCTTGGCAGTGCCGCTTTGGCAGCTGCTGGTGCTTTGGCGGTGGCAAGGCCCTGGCCCAGGCTGCGTAAACCCACCGCGTGGCGTAGTTCACGTATCAATGGCACTGTATGTGCACGCGCCTTTTCGGCACCTGCCAGCAAAATGCGCTCTAGCTGCGCAGGGTTTTGCATGAGTGACTGGTAGTGTTCGCGCATGGGGGCTACGGCCCGCTCCACCACATCAAGCACCTGTTGTTTGACCTCGCCCCAGGCAATGCCGTCGGCATAGGCTTGTCGCATGGCGGCTGTTTGCTCGGGCGTGGCAAAGGCTTGGTAGATCTGGAACAAGGCAGAGCCTTCAACCGCTTTGGCCTCGCCCGGTTTACGAGAGTCGGTCAGGATGCTGCCCACCAGTTTGCGCAGTTGTTCGGGGCTAGAAAACAGCGGAATGGTGTTGTCGTAGCTCTTGCTCATCTTGCGGCCATCCAGGCCGGGCAGGGTAGCTACGTCGTCGTCCACCACGGCCTCGGGTGCCACCAGTAAGTTGCCATACAGGTGGTTAAAACTGCTGGCAATGTCGCGTGCCATTTCAATGTGCTGGATCTGGTCGCGGCCCACGGGCACTTTGTGTGCCTTGAACATCAAAATGTCTGCCGCCATCAATACCGGGTACATGAACAGGCCTGCAGTCACGCCATCGTCTGCCTCGCGGTCGGCGCTGGTGTTTTTGTCCACAGCGGCCTTGTAGGCATGGGCACGGTTGAGCATGCCTTTGCCTGTAACGCACGTCAGCAGCCAGTTGAGTTCCGGGATCTCGGGGATGTCGGATTGGCGGTAAAAGGTTACGGCCTCGGGCTTGAGCCCTGCTGCCAGCCATGTGGCAGTGATCTCTAAAGTGGAGCGTTGGATGCGGGCCGGGTCTTCGCATTTGACCAGGCCGTGGTAGTCGGCCAGAAAGTAAAAGCTTTCTACGTTGCTGCGTTGGCTGGCTGCTACTGCAGGGCGAATGGAGCCCACATAGTTACCCAGGTGGGGCGTGCCGGTGGTGGTGATACCGGTCAAAAAACGGGTGGTCGTCATAAAGGTGTCTAAGCAAAGGTGCGCCCATTAAGGGGCATGGGTCAGAACAGCATGCCCAAGGGGGATAGGGCCATTTGGATCACATAGAAACCCATGCTCATCAGGGGTCTGATCCAGTAAGCACCCACAATGCCTGCAATCACAAGGCCCATCACAATGAAAAAGCCCCAGGGCTCAAAGCGTGCCACCACTTGGGCTTGGCGCCAGGGCAGCAGGCCTACCAAAATGCGGCCTCCATCCAGGGGCGGCATAGGAAACAGGTTAAACGCCCACATCACCAGGTTGACCAAGATGCCCGCTTTGGCCATTTCAAGGAAGAAGCGTTCTTCACTGCCCACGGCATTGAGCACCACCATCAAAATTGCCCAGCCAAATGCCTGCACAAAATTGGCGGCAGGCCCTGCCAGTGCCACCCACATCATGTCGCGCTTGGGGTTGCGCAGGTTGCCTATGTTGACTGGCACTGGCTTGGCATAACCAAACACAAACGCCCCTGATGTTGCAAAGTACAGCAACAAAGGCATGGCAATGGTGCCAATGGGGTCGATGTGCTTGAGCGGGTTAAGGGTAATGCGCCCCAGCATGGCTGCAGTGCTGTCGCCCAGCGCACGCGCGGCGTAGCCGTGGGCAGCCTCGTGCAGCGTAATGGCCAGCAGCACCGGCAGGGCGTAAATCAGAATGGTTTGGATAAGGTTTTGTGTGTCCACGCGGCAATTGTCTCAGACCTGCTGCATGCGCCGGGCGCACACAAAACTTACCCATCTGTGGGGTAGCCGGTTTTTACAGCCCCAAAGCCTGAACGCTGCCCCGCCCCTCGCGCAATACGGCGGGTTCACCGCCACTGCCCATGGGGGTAAGGTCGATCACGGTGGTGGGCTCTAGGGGGCAGGCGCCTGCATCTACCACCCCGGCCAAAGCATGTTCAAAACGGTCGCGGATGTCGTGTGCGTCGTTCAGGGGCTCGGATTCACCGGGCGGGATGAGCGTGGTGGCCAGCAGGGGGGCGCCATGCAGTTCTAGTAGGGCTTGCAGTGCGGGGTGCTCTGGCACCCTCAGGCCTATGGTTTTGCGCGAAGGGTGGCTGACGCGGCGTGGCACCTCTTTGGTGGCCTCTAGTACAAAGGTGTAGGCGCCGGGCGTAGCCAGCTTGAGCAAGCGAAACTGCCGGTTGTCCACCCGCGCATAGTTGGCCAGTTCAGACAGATCGCGGCACAGCAGTGTCAGGTGGTGTTTGTCGTCCACTTGGCGAATGCGGCGCAGTTGGTCGGCAGCGTTTTTGTCGTCTAGGTGGCACACCAGTGCGTAGCTAGAGTCTGTGGGCACTGCCAGTACGCCGCCCTTGTGCAGCAAGGCCACGGCTTGTTTCAGTAAGCGTGGTTGTGGGTTGTCGGGGTGGACTTCAAAAAACTGGGCCATGCTTAAACCACTTGCACGCGGTCTGCCAGAAGTTCCCACACAGGGGTCAGTTGGCCGGGCAACAGAGGCAATGTGCCCAGGTCGGTATGGGATTCTTCGGGACTATGAAAGTCGCTGCCCCTGGATGCCACCAGCCCAAACTCTTTGGCCATGTCTGCGTACACCAAGTATTCGGCCGGGCTGTGGCTGCCTGTTACTACCTCTACGCCCTGGCCGCCATGTTCTTTGAACTCTGAGAAAAACGCGTATTCCTCAATGGTGGTGAAACGGTAGCGTGCCGGGTGCGCTATGACGGCGACTCCACCAGCTTGCGTAATCCAGCGCACGGCGTCACCCAGGCTGGCCCAGCGGTGGGGCACGTAGCCGGGTTTGCCTTCAGTTAGGTATTTGCGAAACACCTCGTAGGTGTCGCTGCACACTTTGCTCTCCACCAAAAACCGCGCAAAGTGGGTGCGGGAGATCAGGTCGGGGTTACCCACAAACTGCAACGCGCCCTCAAATGCGCCTTCAATGCCCGCAGCAGCCAATTGGGTGGCCATCTCGCGTGCGCGGGCTTCACGGCCACCGCGTGTGGCGGCTAGGCCAGCATTCAGCGCTGCATCATCGGGGTCAAAACCCAGGCCCACGATGTGTACGGTGGTTTGGGCAAACGTCACAGAAATCTCGGTGCCCGTCAGGTAGGCCATGCCTTGCTGCCGTGCGGCTGCTGCTGCCCTGTGTTGGCCGCCAATTTCGTCATGGTCGGTTAAGGCCCACAGCTCGACCCCGTTGGCTTTGGCACGCGCTGCCAACACTTCCGGGGTCAGGGTTCCATCAGACACCACAGAGTGGCAATGCAGGTCGGCGTTAAGGTAGGTAGGCACAAGGTGATTTTACGGGCGTTCGACATTTGGCGTGCAGGGCGTTCTGTGAGTCCTAGTACCAGTGCTCAACCATCCGACAACTGCGCCCCCTCTACCAAAAACTGCACTTTGCGTTCGCCCTTCCATTCGTTGATGTCCAGCCTAAACGCCAGCAGCGCCCGGGCGGGCAGGGGCTCGGTGCGGCCAAACCAGATGCCGTCTACCAGTTGGCCCTGGTGCCTGAGCTTGAGGGAAAGGTGCTTTTCGCCCACTAGGCGTTGGCTGAGGATGTCCACTTCTTCGCTGAAGGTGGGGGGCGCAAAGCCCTGGCCCCACACTTGTTGGTGCAGGGTGTCCACGATGTCAGCGCGGCAGTATTGGGGGGCTAGGGGGCCGTCGGTTTCGAGGCGCCGGGTGAGCGTGGCGGCGTCCAGCCATTCGCGGGCGACTTGGGCCAGGGCTTGTTCAAACACTTCAAAGGCATCGGCATGCACGGTGCAGCCTGCGGCCATGGCATGGCCTCCAAATTTGATGATGACGCCTGGGTGGCGCTTGGCCACAAGGTCTAAGGCATCGCGCAGATGAAAGCCTGCAATTGACCGGCCTGAGCCTTTGAGTTCGTGCGCTTTGCCTTCGGCGGCGCTGGCGGCAAACACAAAGGTGGGGCGGTGCAGTTTGTCTTTGATGCGTGAGGCAACGATGCCCACTACGCCTTCATGAAAGTCGGGGTCAAACACGCTGATGGCGGCGGGTGGCTCCTGGCCTTCTTCAAAAAGCGTTTCTGCCAGGGCCAGGGCTTGTTCGCGCATGCCGCCTTCAATGTCGCGGCGTTCGCGGTTGATGGCGTCTAGCGTGCGGGCCAGGGTGTCGGCCTGGGTGGGGTCGTCGGTCAGCAGGCATTCAATGCCCAGGGTCATGTCGGCCAAGCGGCCTGCGGCGTTGATGCGTGGCCCCAGGGCAAAGCCAAAGTCAAACGTGGTGGCTACTGGGGCTTTGCGGCCTGCGGCGTTGAACAGTGCGGCAATGCCCGCCTGCATGTGCCCGCTGCGAATGCGCTTGAGCCCTTGCGCCACCAGGCGGCGGTTGTTGGCATCGAGCCGCACCACGTCGGCCACGGTGCCCAGTGCTACCAGGGGTAGCAAAACGTCTAGTTTGGGCTGGGGTTTGCTGTCTGCATCAAACACCCCCCGTGCCCTTAGCTCGGCCCGTAGGGCCAGCAGCACGTAAAACATAACGCCCACGCCGGCGATGGATTTGCTCTCAAACCCGCAGCCCGGTTGGTTGGGGTTGACGATGGCGTCGGCCAGGGGCAGTGTGGTGCCGGGCAGGTGGTGGTCGGTGACCAGCACTTGCAGGCCCAGTGCTTTGGCGGTTGCAACGCCATCGACACTGGCAATGCCGTTGTCCACGGTAATCAGCACATCTGCCCCGGTGGCGTGCACCCGCTGTGCAATGGGTGGGGTCAGGCCGTAACCGTCGTTGACGCGGTCGGGCACCAGGTAGCCCACATGCTGCGCCCCCAGCATGCGCAGGCCACGCACGCCTACCGCGCAGGCGGTGGCGCCGTCGCAGTCGTAGTCGGCCACTATGCACAGGCGTTTGTGGGCGGCAATGGCATCGGCCAGCAGCACGGCGGCATGTTGTGCGCCCAGCAGGGTTTGCGGCGGCAGCAAGCGTGCCAGGCCGTCGTCTAGTTCGTCGTTGGTGCGTACCCCGCGGGCCGCGTACAGCCGCGCCAGCAGCGGGTGCAGGCCCGCTTGCTCCAAGGCCCATGCAGCCCGGGGTGGGATGTCTCTTGCTATTATTTTCATAGCTTAAAAAGCTTATCAATACTGCGGTAAGGCCTTAAAAAGCTTTGAATTTTCTGCCCCAGGCTGCGGGGCGCGTTGTGCCAGGTGGTGTGGCCGCGTTCGCCGCACAGGGTCAGGCGCACGCTGTGGCCTTGGCTGGCCTTTTGCAGCAAATCAGCCACTGGGCCTGCATCTAGCGCCTGCCATACCTGTGCCCATGCCTCCCAGTTTTCTTGCAAGGCGGGGGTGCGCAGGCGCTCGTCTGTGGTGGGTGGGGTGGCGCTAGTGGGCGGCGTGGGCAGTGCGCCCGCACCGTGCACCCAAAAGGCGTTGATGGGCGGTAGGCCCTGGGCGGCGCGGGTGTCGTTGTAGGGGTGGGTGTACAGCAGCATTTGCATCTCGCTGTGCAGGCGGTGCAGGGGGCGGGCCTGGGTGGGGTCGGGCATCCAGGGGCGCACGTCGCGCTGCAGCACACGGTCTAGCGATGTGGTGGCAAGCCCTTGCAGCAAGGGCCCGTGGGCCAGCCAGCGGGTGGGGCTTACGTACTGCAAGTGCAAATCGTCTTGGGCAAACCAGGGGGCCACTACATCCAGCAGGCTGCGCGATGCGGCTTCGTCCAGCCCCAGGGCGTCGGGGTGGCCCATGGTGACGTGGTCGGCCCCCACTTGCCATTGGCAGGGTGTAACCCACGCCCAGGCAGCGTCGCCCGTGGCATGCCCCGCTTGGTGGTGGTGCCATGCCGCCCACGGAATGCGGCCATCGTCAGTGGGCAGGCCCAGGGCTTGGGCCAAGGCGTGTTCGTGGGGCGGGGTGCGGCTGGTTTCTTCGGCCAGGTGGCTGTGGGCCACTTGCCATTGGCCCAATAGGCGTTGCAGGTGGGGCAACTGCAAGGTTTGCAGGGCTTGCTGGCATCCCGGGGGTGTGCAGGCGGCGTAGGGGACGAGCAGGTGCAAGTTTTCAGGCATGCCGTATTTTGCGGGATGCCACAATGCGCCCCTTGCCCTGCAAGCGCGGGGCGTTGGCTCCAACTATGCAAATTCCTTACGAACTGGCCCTTGGCTGGCGTTACACCCGGGCAGGCCGGGCTACGCGGCGCAATGGTTTTATTTCTTTTATCTCGGGCGTGTCCATGCTGGGCATTGCACTGGGGGTGGCGGCGCTCATCATTGTGCTAAGCGTGATGAACGGGTTTCAAAAAGAGGTGCGTGACCGCATGCTCAGCGTGGTGTCGCACATTGAGGTATTTGCCCCCCTGGGCGCGGCCTTGCCCGACATGCAGCGCACCCTGGCCGAGGTCAAACGCCACCCAGCGGTGGTGGCTGCGGCCCCGTTTGTGTCGGCCCAAGGTTTGCTGGCCTATGGCGAGGACATGAAAGGCGCCCTGGTGCGCGGCATAGACCCCGCCCTGGAGCCCGAAGTAACCGACTTGACCGCCACCCAGCGCAATGCGGGCATTGACCAATTGGTGCCCGGCAAATTCCGCGTGGTGTTGGGCACTGCGCTGGCCAAAAGCCTGGGCGTGCGTGTGGGCGACCCGGTAACGCTCATCGTGCCATCGGGCCAAGTCACCCCAGCGGGCGTGGTGCCGCGTCTTAAGCAAATGGAAGTAGCGGGCGTATTTGACTCGGGCCACTACGAATACGACTCGGCCCTGGTGCTGCTGCACCACGAGGACGCTGCCCGCATCTTTAGGCTGGAGGGCCCCACCGGCATACGCCTGAAGCTGACAGACCTGCACCAAGCCCGCGAAGTCACCGCACAACTGGCCCAAACCCTGAGCGGCGACCTGCGCCTGCGCGACTGGACCCAACAAAACCGCACCTGGTTTGCCGCGGTGCAGCTAGAAAAACGCATGATGTCCATCATCTTGACCCTGATCGTGGCGGTGGCGGCGTTTAACCTGGTGTCTACCCTGGTGATGACCGTGACCGACAAGCAGGCCGACATTGCCATCTTGCGCACCCTGGGGGCCAGCCCCCGCAGCATCATGGGCGTGTTTGTGGTGCAGGGCGCTTTGGTGGGCGTTATTGGCACCCTGGCGGGTTTGGCGCTGGGCTTGGGTATTGCCTTCAATATTGATGTGATCGTGCCTGCGCTAGAAAGCCTGCTTAACGCCAGCTTTTTGCCCAAAGAGATCTACCTCATCAGCAAAATGCCCAGCGAGCCCCGCAGCGACGACATTGTGCCCATTGCGCTCATCTCATTGGTGCTGGCGTTTGTGGCCACCCTGTACCCCAGCTGGCGCGCCAGCCGTGTGAACCCCGCCGAGGCGCTGCGCTATGAATAACTCTGCACCCCACAACACCGTGCTCAAGGCCCAGGGCCTGACCAAACGATTTACCGAAGGCCGCCTGGATGTGACCGTGCTGCACGGCATTGACATGCACATCCAAGCCGGGCAAACCCTGGCCATTGTGGGTGCATCAGGGTCGGGCAAAAGCACCTTGCTGCACCTGCTGGGCGGGCTGGATGCCCCCACTGCGGGCACAGTGCAACTTAAAGGCCAAGCGTTTTCAAGCTTGTCGCCCCAGCAGCAGGGCATGCTGCGCAACCAGTACCTGGGCTTTGTGTACCAGTTTCACCACCTACTGCCCGAGTTCACCGCACTAGAAAACGTGGCTATGCCCCTGCGCATACGCCGCACCCCCCAGGCCCAGTGCCACGCCGAGGCCGCCCGCGTGCTGGCTGCCGTCGGCCTGCAAGACCGCTTGCACCACCGGCCTGCCGAGCTGTCTGGCGGAGAACGCCAGCGCGTTGCCATTGCCCGGGCGCTGGTCACCAAACCCGCCTGCGTGCTGGCCGACGAGCCCACCGGCAACCTAGACCGCAGCACCGCCGACAGCGTTTTTGCCCTGATGCTGCAACTGGCCCGCGACCAAGGCACGGCATTTGTGCTGGTCACCCACGATGAAACCCTGGCCGCCCGGTGTGATCGGGTTGCGCGGTTGGTGCAGGGGCGATTGGGGTAAAGGGAGGGGCTGCGGTTTGTGCGCAGGCGGCGCTGCATCTTGCGCCTTAGATACATTGGTTTTGGATGGGTTGTGTAGAAAATCCATCTGCAGAAATTTAGTTTTGTCTAAACTTTGTCCGTATTGAATTTGTCATTGATTCGTGGATTGATGCATTGAATAGGTGAACAGCTAAGGAAAGAATTGTGATCTTCTAATTCTATTTTGGCATTTACAATTCGCACTAATGGTAACCATGCTTGGAATATACGGATTTCAAATTTCACAGCCAATTGAAGTGGCGGGCGTAAAAATCAGCCCGATTTCTACTTCATACGAAAAATTAAAGCTGCTGGCTCGTGATGAGAGCAGGTACAACTTGACTGCCACTGCAGAGAGCATCAATTCATCTGAGGAAGAATTATTCCTGCTTGAAGGAGTTTTATCTTTCATCGAGCAACTTGATGTAAAGATAGTGAGGCTTATTGGCGAAAAAGTTTCTGCTGCAGACTTTCCCCCGGTGCTACTTGTTCAGAAAAGATTATCAGGTTGTGGTGCGGTAATCGGAGAAGACGCATTCTTTCCTGATTCACGAAGAGAATTCATTGAGCTTTGCCTTGAAAAACTCAGAGACGAATCTTTTTGTAAGGCGAGTAATTTAAAAACATTACTATTTAAGATAGTAGAAACATTTCGACTTAGAAGTCCATTTAAAGAAATTCAGTTCTTTCTTCTATTTTCAGGGCTGGAAGCATTCGCCAGAGCATTTCAAAGTGACCCTTATAACAGAAATGCTGCTGATCCAATTTGTAAAACTCTGATGGCTTATGGGTTCAATGTCACTCAAGAGATATCCCAATGCCCGCAACGTGCCATAGCTTCGTACGCTCAATTGAGAAATTCAATATTTCATCGCAACGAACTATCTACGACTGTTAAAAATTCATCAGGCGAAGAAATATCATTAAATGCATCAAAATATTATAATAACCTTCTCATGTTGGCATCCCTAACCATAATGAAGGTGGTCGGATTTGATGATGGTCATATTAACTGGGATGCGTGGATCGATAAGCAACTCTTTAAATCAAAGGTACCTAACTCTTTTGTCAAACTGACACCGAGATCTGTGTTTTAGCTCCGTCCATTCGCTTAGTTTCTTACGTTGCAGCTTACCGTGGTCGGTTGGTATCTCGCGTGAATTAATAAGTAGATCTTTAAACCGAACCTAATCAATATGAGCCTCACCGTTACCATCTCCCGAAAGCTAAACGTAATCGCAGCACTAGTGGCAGGCGTTGTCTCCGTTTACGTTGGTTCAACTGCCTTTGAATTTGGCCGTCAAATCGCAGGGGCAAACTTACCGGAAGTTGCGCAAGCAGAACAGCTTGCGAGGATTAGTAATGCAGTTGCAGGCTTGAAGGAGCAAGTGCTAAGTACGCAGAAGCAGGTCGCCCTGCACGGCAGGCCTGTAGGTACATCAATCGATGTCGAACACTATAAAGGGCTGGAAGCTAATATTGATCGAATCTCATCACGCCTTGAGGCACTTGAAAAAGTGATCATGACTGACCCTGCGAAGGCATTGCAGGTGCCGCTGATTCAGCGGGATTTAGAAGCATTAAAAGCAGCGCAGCAAATTGCAACCGCTCAAACGAAAGACGCTGTGGACAGGATCTATGATCTGAACAAGTGGCTGTTTGGAGGTATGGCCATCAGCGTAATGACTCTAGCGATTGGCAATTTGTTAAGAGGCCGATCTTCGGCTACCGGTTCAACAGATGACTAATTCCTATGCAGCCCTCGGATGCTAGACCATCACTTCATGTCTGCGTGCACTGCTCACTCTATGTCACTTGCCTAACTGGGTTGTCTAGCGGATGTCAACACTGGGCATGGCTTTGCCATATTCATAGCCAGTGTTGACACCCTTCGGATCTGCGGTATTGCGACGCCACTAATTTTTGGTATTGAGGCAGTAAAAAGCGTTTGCCTAGCACTTGCCTTCTCTCTTGCCAAAGAGGTCGCAAACCATGGCGCGCTACAAACCTCAAAAGTGCAAAAGCCTGCTACTGCCTGTTGTCCTGTCCGAGTAACTTGTCTCTGGCAGCTTTACCTTAGCCCTGAACTACTTGCTCGATCACGAACATGGCCTCACGCCACTAGGTGCACGGTGCAAGAACGATGAGACCAGCTTCAGTTCCTACGACCCATGATTACCGCCGATATACAAGCGCTGTAGGCAACCGAGTATGCAATGGCGCAGCGCGGTTGCTATCTAATTGATAGCTATAAGTGCTTGTTTTACTAAGGCATAGTGCCAATTTGGCTTAAAAACCCTCAAAAAAGACCCCAAAAAGGCTTTCAAGGGGCCTCACAGCACCATCAAACCCCAGGCGGTGTCGATTCGCGCAAGCGGCTAGGGGCCAAAGCGCCTGCGGATTCCAAAATGGAGTAGGCCACATAGCGCAGCAGCGAGTTGATGCGTTTGGCCGCTTTGGATTTGCCTTTGATTCGTTGATTGACATATTGAATAGGCGAACAGCCAGGGATAGGATCGCGGTCTTCTATTTCTAGTTAGCACCCTATGGTGATCAGTCGCAGCCGGGCAATTTTTCTGGGCGTTAGCGCCATCTTCTGTGTCATTGCGGTTCAAGCTTTCAGTAGCTTCACCTGCTACGGCCATGATTTCTTGACCTTCCTCGGTGTACTTACCTTTGTGGCAGGGCCGTTAATTCCGGCTGGTATTTCGCTGACAACAGCTAACCCGTTAAGGGCTATAGGCGCCTGTTTACTGTTTGTACCTTGGCTTTTCTTTGCCTATTACACCGATTGCGTACTCCCGTATTCAGGCGGAGGGGCTTCCATGATCTACGTTGTAGTACTTCTATGGGGCACGCCTTCGGCAGTTATTGGTGCGCTCGTCAGCGGGCCTATTACGCACACGCTTGGTATTTCTGTTGGTGGGCGCTAACAATTCATCTAGCAAGCGGCGTCATGCTTGAAAACAGCATGCAGGCCGCGCCAAGGCACAACGGGGGCTGAAACTGCGGCAAACTTCAGGTGTGAACAGAACGAAAAAGCTCAGAGCTTGCTCCGCTACGGCGCGAAGTGTGCCGTCGGGGGTAATGTGAAGTTGGTTTTTTTACAGCCTCGTTAGGCATCGCATGCAAATCACGGCAATCACCAAAATCATCACAGCTAGACGGCAGGGAGATCGCTCGTATTTACTCGTTTTCGCGACGGATGAAGGAGTGTTTGAAGTCTTTTTGTGCGGCTCTGGTTTTCCGGGGGCCTTCGGGGGGTACATGGCTCCCTCATTGCGCAATCAAAATACTGGCGAAAGCAGAGTTCTTCAATGGGATCAAGCAGAACTTCTTGCCGAGCATTTAGAAACGGTTCTCGGATCTGCCGGAGTGGAAAAAGCCGTGGCGCAGGAAAATATTGATGCTCTGAAATCTGGAAGGCGGTATGGTTCAGATGCTGTCTAACGTGGCAGTCAAGCTGACTGCAAAAGGCGGTCGCTCAATTTCAACGATAGGAGTATTTGTTGGTTGATCCGCGTCCGTTTATCGATGCATTGGTTGGCAAGGTCGTTGCGCATGTTTGGCGTGGGCACGGTTCCGCTATGTTCATCGAATTTGGCCAGTTGACACCAACTAAACGCAGTAATGGCACGAACGGAAATCCTGAAGGCGAATTGACATTGATGATTGAGTGGAGCTGGAGAATCGAGCGCCCCCAATCCATCTTGGGTGGCTCATGGAGCTCAGGAGGAAAATGGCCAGGGATGTTCAAGCAGATTGTTGGCGCAACGGTTGAATCGGTAGAAATATTTGGTCGTTTGCCCGAAATCTCTATTGGACTCTCAAACGGCCTGCACGTTGTTTCGTTCATGACAGCGGAAGGTCAGCCACAGTGGACGGTACTCACCAGAAAGCCATTTATTGGGCATTTAAGTGTCAAGCGCGGGAGACTTGCAATTGATTAGCGTAACTCCTGACTCGACACTCAACCCAGACACACAGTCAAGAGCTTGCAGTACAGCTTTCTACTGGTTTAGCCCTGGCCAAGGTTGTATGTGCGGCCTATATGCAGGCGCTGTAGGCCCCCGAGCGTGCGATGGTGAAGCGAAAATGCTATCTAATTGATAGCTATAAGTGCTTGTCTTACTAGGGCATAGTGCCAATTTGGCTTAAAAATCCTCAAAAAAGCCCCCAAACGGCTTTTAAGCGGCATCACAGCACCATCAAACCCCAGGCGGTGTCGATTCGCGCAAGCGGCTAGGGGCCAAGGCGCCTGCGGATTCCAAAATGGGGTAGGCCACAGAGCACAGCAGCGAGTTGATGCGTTTGAGTTCGCTGATGAGGTCGATATGCAGCGAGCTGGTTTCTATGCTTTGCAGGGTGTTGTCTGACAAGCGTGCCAAGTGCGTGGCGGCGTAGGTGTGCTCCAGGTCGCGAAAGCGGGCTTTTTCTTCTAGCAGTTTTTGTGCATCGCGCACGCTGCCGTTTAAGAAAACGCTCATGGCCAGGCGCAGGTTGCTGAGCAGGCGGGCGTGCAGTTCGTTGATTTCTTGCATGCCCGCTTCAGAAAACTGCCGCCCACGGCGGATTTTTTTGTCTTCTACATCCATCAACACGCGCTCGATGATGTCGCCGATCTGCTCCATGTTGATGGTAAAGCTCATGATGTCTGCCCAGCGGCGGCTTTCGCGTTCGTCCAGGGCTTCGCGGGATATCTTGGTCAGGTAGTACTTGATGGCCGAGTACAAGCCGTCCACTTGGTCGTCCAGTTTGCGCAGGTCTTCGGCCAGTTGCAGGTCGTCGGTACGCACCACGGTGTGCATGCCAATCAGCATGCTCTCTACCAAGTCGGCTTGATGCATAGCCTCGCGCGCGGCGCACGATATGGCAAGCGATGGCGTTGCCAGGGCAGAAGGGTCTAGGTGTTGGGGCCGGGTGCTGGCGGGTGATGGCGCTTCTTCGCGCAGCACTTTTTGCACGATGCGCGCCACAGGCCCAGTAAAGCCAATGCAGACCACGCCCACCACCAAGTTAAACGCCAGATGGAACAGCACCACCAGGCTGGCAGTGTCGGGCACATGGGGGCGCACATGCACCAGCCACAGGCCAGTAAGCGGCGCCATGATGGCGACGCCCACAATCTTAAAGATCAAATTACCCAGCGGCACTTGCCGGGTTTGCACATTCGACTTAAGTGTGGTGACCACAGCCAACACGCCGCTGCCCAGGTTGGCCCCCAACACCAGGCCCAGCGCCACATCTACCGGTATGCCGCCTGAGCCTGCCAAGGTGGCGGTGAGCAGCACGGTGGCAAGGCTTGAGTACGACACTACGGCCAGCACTGCGCCCGTAAAAATCTCCAGCAGCATGTCGCTGGTCAGCGCGCCCAGCAGGGTGCGCACGGTGGCCGATTGGGTGAGTACGGTGGTGGCCTCGGTAATCAAGCGCAGCGCCAGCAGCATGAGGCCCAGGCCCACCAGCACGCGGCCTATGCGGCCGGGCATAGAGTCTTTGCGGGCCAGCAGCAAGATCACGCCCGCCAAAATGAACAGGGGCGAAAGCCAAGACAAATCTAGGGAGAACACCACCGCCATCACGCTGGTGCCAATGTCGGCCCCCAGCATGACTGCCAAGGCCGACGACAGGGACACCAGCCCTTGCCCCACAAAAGACGACACGATGAGCGCGGTGGCGGTGCTGGACTGCACCAGTGCCGTAACGCCTATGCCCGACAGCATGGCCGTCAAACGGGTATTGACGCTGTGCGCAATCAATTGCCGCAAATTGGCCCCAAACACCCGCAAGATGCCGGTGCGTACCAGTTGGGTGCCCCATATCAAAAGGGCAATGGCTGCAAGAAGGTTCAGTAAATGCGTCATGGCTGTACTGCCAATACTAGCGGTGCTTTAGGGCTTGCGCAGCAAGTTGCGCCCTGATGCTTCCAGACGCGGGTAAGTCCTTACTGGGTGTTGCGCTCACTGCGCAATGCATCTAGCACCACACAAATAGCGCCCAGGGTAATGCCAGCATCGGCAAGGTTGAATGCCGGAAAGTGCCAGTTGTTGAGGTGGAAATCTAAAAAGTCCACCACATAACCGTGCACCAACCGGTCAATGACGTTGCCAATAGCCCCACCCATGATGCTGGCCAGTGCAAAGCAAAACAGTTTTTGGCTAGTGTTGGCGCGCAACTGCCACACGATAAACACTACTGCCACTACGCCGATGCCGGTAAAAAACCAGCGCTGCCAACCCCCCGCACCCGCCAAAAACGAGAACGCCGCGCCGGTGTTGTGCACGCGCACGATGTTGAAAAAGCTGGTGATGGGCGTGGCGTCGCCCAGTTGGTAGTAGCCCAAGATCAGCACTTTGGTGAACTGGTCTGCCAGCAATACCAGCAGCGCCCAGCCCAGCCAAGGCCACATGCTGGCTTTGGCGGCGTCGCCAAACGATGGGCGGCCCATTACGCCACCCCCCGCACTTCACCCGCGCCATACAGGTTGCTAGTGCAGCGCCCGCAAATGGTGGGGTGGGCGCTGTCGTGGCCTACGTCGTCGCGGTAGTGCCAGCAGCGCTCGCATTTGGCGGCTGTGGCGGGGGTCACGGTGGCGCGCAGCTCTGGCCCTTCGGTCAGGCTGGCGGCTGATGTGATGAAGACAAACTTCAGGTCGTTCCCCAGGCTTTGCAGGGCAGCCTGCATGGCGCTGCCAGCGGGCACAGCCAGTTGCACCGTGGCCTGCAAGGACGAGCCCACTTGGCCTGCAGCACGCAGGTTTTCGATCTCTTTGTTGACCACTTCGCGTGCAGCGCGAATGTGCTCCCACTTGTCCAGCAAAGCGGCATCGATAGCGCCAAAGTCCCAGTAGGTTTCTGTGAAGATGGATTCGGTTTTGCCAAACAGCTTCCAGGCTTCTTCTGCGGTAAAGCTCAAGAAGGGCGCCATCCAGCGCAGCATGGCATGGGTGATTTGCCACAAAGCGGTTTGGGCGCTGCGCCGTGCCAGGCTGCCCGGGGCAGTGGTGTACAGGCGGTCTTTTAGTACATCAAGGTAAAAGGCGCCCAGGTCTTCGCTGCAGTACACCTGCAATTTAGACACCACGGGGTGGAACTCGTATTTTTCGTAGTGCGCCAAGATGTCGGCTTGCAGCGCTGCGGCGCGGGCCAGTGCGTAGCGGTCGGCCTCCAGCAGTTGTGCGGCGGGCACGGCATCGGTGGCGGGGTTGAAGTCGCTGACGTTGGCCAGCAAAAAGCGCAGGGTGTTGCGGATGCGGCGGTAGCCGTCCACCACGCGGGCCAAAATTTTCTCGTCAATGCCCAGGTCGCCCGAGTAGTCGGTAGACGCGCACCACAGGCGGATGATTTCTGCGCCCATTTTTTCGCTGATGGTTTGCGGGGCCACCACGTTGCCCACGCTTTTGCTCATCTTGCGGCCTTGGCCGTCTACCGTAAAGCCGTGGGTCAGCAAGCCTTTGTAGGGCGCATGGTCGTACATGGCGCAGGCAGTCAGCAGCGAGCTGTGAAACCAGCCACGGTGTTGGTCGTGGCCTTCCAGGTACAGGTCGGCAGGCCATATGGACTCGTTGGCATGGCTGTTTTGCAGCACATGAAAGTGCGTGGTGCCAGAGTCAAACCACACATCCAAAATGTCGTTGACCTTGGTGTAGTGGCCGGCATCGGCAGCGCCCAGTATTTGCTCTGCCGTGACCTTGCTCCAGGCTTCTACGCCGCCTTGCTCCACCATGGCGGCGGCTTGGTCCAGGATCTCCATGGTGCGGGGGTGCAACTCGCCGCTGTCTTTGTGGATGAAAAACGGTAGTGGCACCCCCCAGTTGCGCTGGCGGCTGATGCACCAGTCGGGCCGGTTGGCAATCATGTCGCGCAGGCGGGTTTTGCCGTTTTCTGGGTAAAACTGGGTTTCTTCAATGGCCGCCAAGGCCAGTTGGCGCAGGGTTTTGGCGGCTTTGTCTTTGGTAAACACGCCTTCGCCTTCGTCCATACGCACAAACCATTGCGCTGCCGCACGGTAAATCACCGGCGTTTTGTGGCGCCAGCAGTGTGGATAGCTGTGGGTGATGTCTTTTGTGGCCAGCAGGCGGCCTGCATTGCGCAGGGCTTCGATGATGATGGGCACGGCCTTCCAGATGTGCAGGCCACCAAACAGTGCAAAGCCGGGCTCGTAAGTGCCGTTGCCCTGTACGGGGTTGAGGATGTCGTCGTACCGCATGCCATGGGCTATGCAGCTTTGGAAGTCGTCCACACCGTAGGCGGGCGATGAATGCACGACGCCCGTGCCGTCGTCGGCAGTGGCGTAGTCGGCCAGGTAGACGGGGGCATGGCGGCGGTAGCCTGCATCGACGTCGTACAGGGGGTGCTTGAAGTTAATAAGCCCCAGCTTTTCACCCAGCGTGGTGGCCAGCACTTGGCCGGTGAGCTGATAGCGCTCTAAACACTGCGTGACCAAGCTGGCAGCCAGCAGCAAAATGCCGCGCTCGGTTTGCACCAAAGCGTATTCCAGTGCTGGGTTGAGGTTGAGCGCCTGGTTGGCCGGAATGGTCCAGGCGGTGGTGGTCCAAATCACAGCGAATGCGGGCGCGTTCAAAGCAGGCAGGCCAAAGGCGGCGGCCAGTTTGTTGGGTTCGGCGCATTCAAACGCCACATCGAGGGTGGTGCTTTTTTTGTCTTGGTATTCGATCTCGAACTCGGCCAAAGAACTGCCACAGTCAAAACACCAGTACACGGGTTTGAGGCCACGGTACACAAAGCCGCGTTCCATGATGCATTTGAGAGCACGGATCTCGTTGGCCTCGTTGGCAAAGTCCATGGTTTTGTAGGGGCGCGTCCATTCGCCCAGCACCCCCAGACGCTGAAAGTCGGCCATTTGTCCGGCAATTTGCTCGCTGGCAAACGCGCGGCTTTTGGCCTGCACTTCGTCACGCGGCAGGTTGCGGCCATGCAGTTTTTCTATGGCGTTTTCAATGGGCAGGCCATGGCAGTCCCAGCCGGGCACATAGATTGCGTCCAGCCCTTTGAGTTGGCGGGCCTTGACGATCATGTCTTTGAGCACTTTGTTGACCGCATGCCCAATGTGGATCTGCCCGTTGGCATAGGGGGGGCCGTCGTGCAGCACAAAGCGGGGCTTGCCCGCACGGGCTTTGCGCAGTACCTGGTAAATGCCTTTGTCTTGCCATTCTTGTGCCCAGGCGGGTTCACGCTTGGGCAGGTCGCCCCGCATGGGGAAAGGGGTGTCTGGCAGGTTCAGGGTGCTGCGGTAGTCCACAATGGGTGCGGCAGTGCTGGTGGTATCGGACATCAAGGGCCTTCAATCGGGGCAAACAGGGCAAACGGGCGGGTAGGGTGCTGTGTGCCTTTGTGTGGTGGGGCACAGCGCAATCGGTTGGAGGGCGGCGCGGGCCGCGGCAGGGTCAAATTCGGTCGCGCGTGGTTTGGCGACGGGTTTGTGCATGGCTGGCCGCAAAGTAGGCACGAGCTTGGTCACAGTCTTTGGCAATGCCCGTTGTCAGGGCGTCCAGACTGTCGTATTTGAGTTCGTCATGCAGTTTGTGCAGCAAGTCCACGCGCACAATTTTACCGTAGGCCCCCTCGGCCCCCAGGTGGGTGGGCCAATGCAGGCAGTGGGTTTCCAGCAGCACACGGCCCCCGTTAACGTCGTTGGGGTCAATGGACGGTCGCACGCCCAGGTTGGCAACCCCAGGCAGGGGTGCGTCTGCCAGGCCATGCACTTGCACCACAAAAATGCCGCTGGCAGCAGGCTTCCAGTGGGAAAACCGCAGGTTAAGTGTGCGAAAACCGTCGCCTGCCAGTGCATGCGTTGCACCCAGGTGGCGGCCCAGTTTGCGCCCATGCACCACATGGCCGCTGATGCTGTAGGGGCGGCCCAAAAGCCGCGCAGCTTCTTCCATATTGCCAGCCGCAAGGGCGGCCCGCACGGCAGAGCTGGACACCCTAAGACCATGCACTTCGTAGCTGTTCATGCGGGCTACGTCAAAGCCCTGCGCAGCGCCTGCGGCATCTAGCAATGCGTAGTCGCCCTTGCGCTGTGCGCCAAACCGAAAATCGTCGCCCACCAGCACATAGCGCGCGCCCAAGCCCGCCAGCAGTACTTCGTCAATAAAAGCCTGGGGCGTTTGCATCGCCAGGCGGGCGTTAAAGGGCAGCACCACCACCTGCTGCACGCCGCAGCGTGCCAGCTCGGTGAGCTTGTCGCGCAAGGTGCCCACGCGGGCCGGGGCCAGATCAGGCTGGCGGCGCAGGGCGGCAAAGTAGTCGCGCGGGTGGGGCTCAAAGGTCAGCACGCAACTGGGCACGCCACGGTGGGCTGCCTCGTTTTGCAGCAGAGCCAACATGGCCTGGTGGCCCCGGTGCACGCCATCAAAGTTACCAATGGTCAGTGCGCAGGCGCTGGCAATTTCGGGGTGCTGAAAGCCGCGAAAAATCTTCATCGGTTTAGTATGTTTTTGATAGCTGCTGTGTGCTGCGCAATAAGCCCATACACGGGTTTTTCACAGAAAGACGCTATATTGTGTGTCAGGAATCCACCGTACGGCCTCAACGGGCCACTGTGGGGGGCGTTCCAAACGCTGCAACAGTGGCGTTGTGATCTTTTGCGAGTCCTTGTGTGCAAGTGTGTAACAGGAGGCGTGTTGTGAAGGTCTTGAAACTGTCAGCCCAGGGCCTGCCCCAGTCGTGGATATCACTGGAGCAAGCGGTTGTGCATTACGCCATGGGCGAGGTGCGCTGGGAATCGGGCGCCGAGATTGCCCGTTTTCGCGGTGGGCACAACGCTGTCACGGGCATGCAGTCGGTTATTACGGTCAACAGCATCATTGGCACCAGGGGCGTTCCGCGCATCAACCCTTTTGACCTGAAACCGGGCCTGACCAACAGTAAGCTTTTTGCCCGCGACCGCAATGTGTGCGCTTATTGCGGTGGGCATTTCCATGAAGAAGCCCTGACCCGCGAACACATCGTGCCATACGCCCGCAATGGGCAAGACCACTGGATGAACGTAGTGACCGCATGCCGCCCTTGCAACCACCGCAAGGGCCCCCGCACACCCGAACAAGCCCATATGCCATTGCTGTATGCGCCTTATGTGCCCAGCCTGTGGGAGGACTTCATTTTGCGCAACCGCCGCATCCTGGCGGACCAGATGGAGTTTTTGCTGGCGCATGTGCCAAAGTCGTCACGCCTAGTGGCGTGACTTTGTTGGCATCGTCTGGTTTGTTACGCCGCCTTGAACGCGGTCACTACAAACCCATGAATGGGCGTGTTGTTCTCCATGCGCAGCACGGCGTCTGTTACTTCTACGCGCTCAAAACCTGCGGTTTTGCAAGTGGCCTCTACATGGCTGCGTTGGTGTGCGTAACGGCCACTGGTTTGCAGTACCAGGGCGGGGCCTGTTTCCGGCGCGGTTTCGCATGAAAAGACCAGCTCGCCGCCATTGGCGAGAACGCGGTGTGCATTGGGGATGGCTTCTGTTAGGTCGCCTGCGTAAATAAACACATCCAGCGCTGCAATGACTTGGTAGAGGCCCGCAGGGGTTTCGCGCAGCGCATCGTGCAGGCTGACGCTGTGAAAGCGGTGGTAAAGGCCATGTCTGGCTGCCTGCTCGATCATTTTGGTGGACAAATCCACACCAATCATGAAGTAGCCCTCGGCCAGTTTGCCCAGGCACACGCCCAGCAAACCTGTGCCGCAGCCAAGGTCTAGCACATTGATTTTTTTGTCTGGGTGGCGGGCCAGGATGGCGTCACCGACTTGTTTGGGTAACTGGTATTTCAGGCCACGCACCATGTGCTGGTCGTAGATATCGGCCATGGCATCAAACAAGGGGGCGGTCAGGGCAGCGGGCTGCTCTGCGGGCGTTTGGCCTTGTGCCACTTGCACAAAATATTGGTACACAGGGTCTTGCGGGGCCATTTGCAGCAGGGTTTGCGCATTGGCCAGTGCCTGGGGCGCTTGGCCGCTGGCGATCAGGGCCTGCACACGTCCTGCCAAGTTGGCGGGGTCATTGGCATCTTGGGCCAGCAGTTCGTCCCATATTTGCAGAGCTTGTTCGTGCTGACCTTGTTGGCCCAGGTCTCTAGCGAGCATGCGGCGCAAGGTGACATCGCCGGGCACCAGCTCCAGCCCACGGCGCAGGTGGAGCATGGCCAGTTCGGTGTTGCCAGCGCGGTGGGCAATGTCCACCACGGCAGCTAGCACCACCAGATTGCGGGGCTCAAGGGCCGCTACTTTTTCTGCGGTTTCAATGGCTTCGGCAAACTGGTTTTGGCGGGCCAGCAGCAGTGCCAGCTCCATCAGACCCGGGCCCCAGTCGGGCGACAGGGCTACAGCGCGGCGCAGGGCTTCAAAAGCGCCGGGGATGTTGTGTGATTTTTCGGCCAGCAGCCCGCCCAGCATGAACACGCGGGGGTCTTGCGGCCATTGGGCGTGGGCCTTGTTAAGCGTGAGCGCGGCTTTTTTCAGGTCGCCGTTGGCGATTTGTTCGCGTGCTTTTTGTAGGTGCTGGAGATTGGGGTCGGTCGCAGTGGCGCTCATGGCTGGCTTGAAAAGGGTAGGGCGGCACCCCCGTAGGTGCGCCGCAAAAGAAAAGGTGGCAAGCGCCACCGAATGGGCAAATTATCCTGGATTTAAAAATGGGCTTTTGCTGGGCCTGCCCATTTAAGGCTCTTGCACCGGGGCGGGGGGCAGTCCCAGCTCCTGGCACAGGCGTTCTACAGTGGCTTGCAAATGGGCTACCTGTGCCTCTAGGGTGGCCAGCCTTTGTGCGGTAGCTGTGGTGTTTTCTGTGCTGCTGCGCATGGGCGTATCTGCCTGCACGGGCCCACACAGCAGGTGAGCCCAGCGCGCTTCACGTGCACCCGGGGCTTTGGGTAGCAAGATGGTCAGCGGGCCGCCTTTTTCTGCGCTGCGCTCTTGCAGTTCGTTTAAAAAACCTTCTACCGATGAAACATCTGCAAAGCGGTACCAACGCTCGGCATTGAGGCGCAGCTCGGCTGCGGTTTGTGGGCCGCGCAATATCAGCAGGCCCAACAACACAGCAGATTGTTCTGGCACGCCCACGCCTTTTTGAAAGTGGTGCTCCCAACGCGTAGTACGTCCACCGCTGACCGTGTTGACCAAACCCAAGGTCTTGAGGCTGTCGAGCGCGTCTTGCGCTTCGGTGTCGCTCAGCGTCATGACGGGCTCGCGGCTGGTTTTTTGGTTGCAGCCCGTGACTATGCCCAACAGGGTCAGTGGGTAGGTGTCGGGCACGGTGCGGGCTTTTTCCATCAGGGTGGCCAGCACGCGGGCTTCTGGGGGTGTCAGGGGTTGGTCGGCAGGGGTATAGGGCATGGAGGGGATAATCCGGGCAAATGAAAAACGTGGTGATTTTGATCTCAGGCGGCGGCTCCAACATGGCCGCTATCGTCAAGGCAGCCCAGGCTGGCCATTGGGAGCAGCGCTTGGGCGCGCGCGTGGCTGCGGTGGTCAGCAACAAAGCCGATGCCAAAGGCCTGGAGTTTGCCCGCTCTTGCGGCATACCTACCCAGGTGCTGGATCACAAGGCTTTTGAGTCTCGCGAGGCATTTGACGCCGCGTTGGCACAGCGCATCGACCAGTACACCCCTGCATTGGTGGTGTTGGCAGGTTTTATGCGCATTTTGAGCGCTGGGTTTGTAGACCACTACGCTGGGCGTTTGGTCAATATTCATCCGTCTTTGCTACCGGCTTTTACGGGTTTGCACACGCACCAGCGCGCCATTGACGCCGGCTGCAAGTTTGCAGGGGCCACGGTACACATGGTGACGCAAGAGCTTGATGTGGGCCCCATCGTGGACCAAGCCGTTGTGCCAGTGCTGCCCCACGACACCGCTGACACCCTGGCCGCGCGGGTGCTAACGCAAGAGCACATCATGTACCCCCGTGCTGTTGCCAGTTTGCTTCAAAAACAATAGCAATAGAGGTTTGATTAAGGAACCTCTGCATAACCCTCGCGGGGCTGCGATGGTACGGATCGGGATAGGCCGCAAGGCGTCTTTTTGCAGCCAATAGCGGGTCTATTGGCAAGAAAAGCAACGCAGTGGACTGCCCGAGACCGTGCCAGCGCAGACCGCAGGGAGTTGGCGGAGGTTCCTTAACTAAGGCATAAGCCTATTTTTGGTCAAAGTCTGGTGGCAAAGCCTCAAAACGGGGCATTTGCACCCCGTTGACCTCTACAGTGCCCGTAAACATGCTGGCAGGGCGTACCCACAGGCTGCGGTCGCCGTAGAGTGGGCGGTACAGCACCAGGGTCTCCAGCGTCTCGCTGTGGCGCACGGTGTCAATCACTTCATACAACGGCCCTTTGTAGTGGCGATAAAGCCCCGGTGTTGCTGCGCAGACCTTGGGTAATGGAGGGTTCGTGGTTAGGATAGGGTTTGGCATTTTTTCAGGGGCCAGAAAAGTGTTGTCGACCTAAGGGATGGTGCAAATGAATCACGCAGATTTTGCGCGCATGGTGCGCGACGGCAAACGCGCCAGTATCCGCGACCGCAAAAGCTACCGAGGCGCGGTGGCGGTGTTTGCGGGGCTGGGGGTGGCTGGTTTGTCGGCCTGCTTGGTTCTGGCGGCTGCGGGTTTGTTGTGGGTCGTTATCGCATTGGCCCAAGGTACTTTGGGTTGGTGGGCGCTGGTTTTGGCGCCGATTTTGTTGGCGTTTTTGTGGGTGGGTATCTGTGCCTTGCGTGTGCAGATCGACCCCCCCCGTGGCGTAGAAATTACTGCCTTGGAAGCCCCTGCCTTGTTCGAGGCGCTCGAGCGCATGCGCCGCAAAATCGGTGCGCCGCTGATTGACCACGTTTATCTGAACGACGAATTCAATGTGTCCATCCAGTCGCTGCCGCGTTTGGGGCCACTGGGCGGTGCTGTGCACCACCTTACGGTGGGTTTGCCGCTGTTGATGGCGCTCGATGCACAACGCTTTTTGGCTGTGATTGCCCACGAATACGGCCACTTGCGCCGCAGCCCCGGGGGCTTTAGTGCCTGGGTGTACCGAACCCGGTTGGGCTGGGTCAAAGTGCACCATGGCCTGCAAGACCAAGACGGGGCTTGGTTGGGGCCCACACAGGCGGTGTTTCGGTGGTATGTGCCGCGCTTGGTGGCCCGCACCTTTGCCATGGCCCGCCAAGAAGAATACCGAGCCGACAGCATTGCCGCCAGGGTGGTCAGCCGCGAGGTCACTGCTGCTGCCTTGCTCGAATCGCAAGTGCGTGGCGACTGGTTTGCGGGTGATTTTTGGCGCGACCATTGGTGCCGTGCCGCTGCCAGCCCAGAGCCGATTGGCCCATTTCGCTACATGCGCCGCCTTTTTTACGAGGCACCCGACCCCGCTTTTGCCAACGATTCGTTGCGCCAGGCCCTCAAGCGCAGCAGCAACCTGGACGATACGCACCCTGCCTTGGGCAAGCGCCTGAAGGCGCTTGACGTGGCGGCCACCTTGCCCAAGTGGTCGCAGGGCGGTGCGCTGGCATTGCTGGGGGCAGACGCCAAACAGTGGATCGCCCACTTTGATACCCAATGGTGCCACGACAACGCCGCTGAATGGCGCCACCACCACGAGTGGCTGAGTCGCGCCCGAGACCGGGTACAGGTGCTGCAAAAGGCCATGGAGCTGACCAGCCCCAACGAAAAAGTCGAACTGGCAAAGCTTATGCGCAAGCTCGACCCCAAAGCCCAGACCCGCCATCTTTTTGAGCAAGCACTGGCCCAAAACCCCTCCCACCCTGGCGCTTTGCGCGGTTTGGTGCAGGTGCTGCAAGACGATGAGCGCACGTTAAAGCTCCAGTTGCTCCAGCAGCTATGGGAGTTGGGCAGTACCGATGCGTCCTGGGCTTCCCGCCACGCTTTGGCCGAACTAGAAACCGCCCGCGCTGGCTTGGGCCACGATGCCAGTGCTTTCAAGTTGTGGCGGCGCAGGCTGGAGCGTGCACAGCAGGCTGAAGAACGGGCGCGGGCCGAACTCAAAGGCGCTTGGCTGTTCAGCCAAACCATGCGCCACGAGCTGTCGGCCTTTGAACTAGAAGACCTACGCGCCGAGCTGCTGCGCTGGCAAGGTGTGGCGTCTTGCTGGGTGGTACGCAAGCAATTGATGGCCATGCCCGAGCGCCCCGCTTATTTGGTTTTTTTGCAGTTGCCCAACACCCCGCGTGAGCAACGCCAGCCCATGTGTCGTATGGTAGAACGCAGTATCAGCCTGCCTGGCCCCACCCTGGTGCTGCCTGTGGGAGAAGGCATCAGCTTGTCGCAAATCCAGCGGCTTGCGTTTGATGCGGTGTTTGCGCGTTGATTTGCGATGGCCCTGGTGTTTGTGATTTTTGCTATTAAATCAATAGCTGCATAAGCGCTTTCTACTATGGCATAAGCCTTAAAAACCTTCAAAATTCCATGCTATCACCTTGGCAGGCAATTAATAGGTTGCACGTGCTTTTCTAACTAGGTATGCCCGGGGTGGGACAATCACCCCATGCACCCTAAAGCCCTTCTCGATGCCTGCGCCGAACTGGTCAGGCTCACACTGACCTTTGAACACCCTGCCGATGCGGTGGTGTCCCGTTTCTTTCGTGACCACCGATCTTTCGGCCCGCGTGAGCGCGCCACCCTGGCAGAAACCGTTTACAACGTCTTGCGTCGCAAGTACCTGTTTGAGCATTTGGCCCCTTCGGGCAGCGGCTCCAAAGAGCGTCGCTTGGCGATTTTGGGTTTTCATGGCCCGCGTGATTTTTTGAAAAGCGCTCTTACTGATACCGAAAAAAACTGGCTCGACCAGTGCGACAGCATCCAAACTGCTGACCTCATGGAGCGCCACCGCCACAACCTGCCCGAGTGGTTGGCGCAGGCGCTCAAGCCCCAGCTAGGCGATGGTTTTTGGCCCTTGGCCGATGCCTTGCTGGAGGCCGCTCCGCTGGATTTGCGCGTCAATGCCTTGAACGACAAGCGTGCGGATGTGCAAAAAGAACTTGCCAAGGCGGGCATCAAGGCGGTGCCTACGCCTTATTCCCCCTGGGGGCTACGCATTGACGGTAAGCCCGCCTTGACCAAGCTCGATGTATTTACCCGTGGCGCAATCGAGGTGCAAGACGAAGGCTCGCAATTGCTGGCCCTGCTGCTGGACGCCAAGCGCGGCGAAATGGTGGCAGATTTTTGTGCTGGCGCTGGCGGCAAAACCCTGGCCATTGGCGCCACCATGCGCAGCACCGGGCGTTTGTACGCCTTTGATGTGTCTGCCCACCGGCTCGATGCCCTCAAGCCCCGGCTGGCACGAAGTGGTTTGTCTAACGTACACCCGGCGGCTATTGCCCATGAGCGTGACGAACGCATTAAACGCTTATCTGGCAAGATGGACCGCGTGCTGGTGGACGCCCCTTGCTCGGGCCTAGGTACCCTGCGCCGCAACCCCGACCTGAAATGGCGCCAAACCCCCAAAGCGCTTGAGGAGTTGCTGGCCAAGCAAACCGCTATTTTGGCCAGCGCTGCCCGCTTGATCAAACCAGGTGGCAGGTTGGTATATGCCACTTGTAGCGTGTTGACTGCCGAAAACGAAGACATTGCCGCCGCTTTCAGTGCTGCGCACCCAGACTTTGTGCCACTGGATGTAGGGGCGGAGTTAGAGCGCCTTAAAGTTCCTCAGGCGGCTAGCTTGTGCAGCGGCAATGTGGCTGATGGTGCTACGGGCACTGCCTACTTGCGCCTGTGGCCCCACGCGCACCACACCGACGGCTTTTTTGCTGCCGCCTGGACGCGCAAGCCCTAGGCTTCTCCAAAACCTGGGTTTTGAACCCAATCTGTCTTGTGGTTAGTCCCAAGGCAGGTGTAAGTGTCCGGAACCTAAAATGGTTTGAGCTTCTCCGAAAGCTGTGACGGACGTTTTGTAAGGCGAATTGTTTATGTTGTTACCTGATTGGGCCGTTTTAAATGCCGCCATCGACTGGCTGGGACACGGCCTGTGGAACCTAGCTTGGTGGCAAATCATTTTGTACACCCTAGCTACCACCCACATCACCATCGTTGCGGTGACTTTGTACCTGCACCGCAGCCAAGCCCACCGGTCTTTGGATCTGCACCCAGTGGTTGCCCACTTTTTCAGGTTTTGGCTCTGGGTGGGTACGGGTATGACCACCAAAGAGTGGGTGTCTATCCACCGCAAACACCACGCCAAGTGTGAAACCGCCGAAGACCCCCACAGCCCCCAAACCCGGGGCCTGGATACCGTGATGTGGCGCGGCGCAGAGCTGTACCGCGCAGAGTCTAAAAACCTTGAAACCCTGCAAAAATTTGGCCACGGCACGCCCAATGACTGGATGGAGCGCAATGTTTACAGCCGTTTTGGCTGGCAAGGCGTAGGCTTGATGCTGGTGCTGGACTTGGCCCTGTTTGGTGGCCTGGGCGCCGCCGTGTGGGCGGTGCAAATGCTCTGGATTCCCTTTTGGGCAGCTGGCGTGGTCAACGGCGTTGGCCACTACTGGGGCTACCGCAACTTTGAAGCTCCCGATGCCAGTACCAACTTGGTGCCCTGGGGCATCGTCATTGGCGGCGAAGAACTGCACAACAACCACCACACTTACCCCACCGCCGCCAAGTTTTCCGTCAAGCCCTATGAATTTGATATTGGGTGGGTGTACATCACCTTGCTGCGCAAAATAGGTTGGGCCACGGTTAAAAAAGTGCCGCCCAAGCTGCAATTGGGCGATATTCGTCCAGTCGCTGACGAAAAAACCCTCGAAGCCTTGATTGCTAACCGCTACGAAGTCATGGCAGGGTACGCCCGCGGTGTGCGGCAAGCCTGCCAAGACGAAATTGCAGCGCTCAAGGCCCGCAGGGCAGATATCTCGTTGCTGCAAGCGGCCAAGCGCTGGCTGCACCGTGATGCTGACAAGGTCCCAGCGTTGGCCCAGCCGCAGTTGATTCAAGTACGTGCGGCCCACCCCGCCCTCGACAAAATGATCACTATGCGTGAGGAGTTGCGCCAGCTGTGGTTGAACACATCACAGTCGCGTGAGCAGCTCACAGCCGACTTGCAAGCATGGTGCGGCCGGGCCGAAGACAGTGGCATCGCCGCCTTGCGCGAGTTTTCTTTGCGGCTGCGTGCTGCACGTGTTTGAGATAACTCCAGCAGAGACAATCTTTTTATAGACGGATTTCTGCGCAGGCAACAAAAAACCCGCTGGGCGTCAGCCACAGCGGGTTTTTTGCTTGAAACATTTCGAATTACTTCAGCTTGATTTCTTTGTATTCGACGTGCTTGCGAGCTTTTGGATCAAATTTCTTGATCAGCATCTTCTCGGGCATGGTCTTTTTGTTTTTGGTGGTGGTGTAGAAATGGCCAGTGCCCGCTGTGGACTCCAGCTTGATTTTGTCGCGTCCGCCTTTGCTTGCCATGGTGGTTCTCCTTAAGCCTGGCCACGTGCGCGCAGGTCTGCGAGCACTGAGTCAATACCGTTTTTGTCGATCAGACGCAAACCTGCATTGGTGATGCGCAAACGCACCCAGCGGTTTTCGCTCTCGACCCAGAAACGGCGGTATTGCAGGTTCGGCAGGAACCGGCGCTTGGTTTTGTTGTTGGCGTGGGAAACATTGTTCCCAGTCATGGGCTTCTTGCCCGTTACGTCGCAGACGCGTGCCATGAGGACACTCCGATACTTATTAACGGCCACTTACGCAAAAACCCGGTTTTTTGTACCGGGGCGGCTTGTGACCTCACCTCGCCAGAAAGGGTGGCGGTAACCCGATTTGCACATTTCTTAACGTTTGCAAAGGCCTAAACCCAGCAGCATATTTGTGCAAAGCCTGCGATTATAGCTGCGCAGGTGAGGGTAGATCAACCTTGCTCTAAAAACCGCTGCGCATCCAGTGCGGCCATGCAGCCTGTACCTGCACTGGTAATGGCTTGGCGGTACACATGGTCAGCCACGTCGCCTGCAGCAAAAATGCCAGGTACGCTGGTTTGGGTGGCAAAGCCCTTAAGGCCGCCTTGGGTCACGATGTATCCGCCTTCCATCGCCAGTTGGCCCTGGAAAATGTCGGTGTTGGGCGCATGGCCGATGGCAATAAAGCAGCCTTTAAGGGCAACGTCCTCGGTATTGCCGTCTGTGGTGTGCTTGATGCGAATGCCAGTAACGCCTGATGCATCGCCCAAAACTTCATCTAGGGTAAAAAAGGTCTTGAGTTCAATCTTGCCTGCGGCCACCTTTTCCATCAGTTTGTCTACCAAAATGGGTTCGGCTTTGAACTTGTCGCGCCGGTGCACCAAAGTGACTTTGCGGGCAATGTTGGACAAATACAGGGCTTCTTCCACAGCGGTGTTTCCGCCACCGACCACGCACACATCTTGCTCGCGGTAAAAAAAGCCGTCGCAAGTAGCGCAGCCCGAAACCCCACGGCCCATAAAGGCTTGCTCAGATGGCAGGCCCAGGTATTTGGCTGATGCGCCGGTGGCCAAAATCAATGCGTCGCAGGTGTAAGTGCCGCTATCGCCTGTCAGGGTAAAAGGGCGCTTGCTGAAGTCCACCGTGTGGATATGGTCAAAAATAATTTGGGTTTTAAAGCGCTCAGCGTGCTCTAAAAAGCGCTGCATCAGGTCGGGGCCTTGCACCCCATGCACATCAGCGGGCCAGTTATCGACCTCGGTGGTGGTCATCAGCTGCCCACCCTGGGCCATGCCAGTGATCAGCACCGGGTTAAGGTTTGCGCGTGCTGCATAAACGGCGGCTGTGTAGCCAGCAGGGCCTGAGCCCAGGATAAGAACTTTGGCGTGTTGTGGTGCGGTGGACATGTTGAGGCAGGGGTGATGTGAGACGTGGGTTTGGCGCTTGGAGGCGGCACAAACAAGACAAAGGATTTTATGTAGCTAACGATTATCTTGTTCGCGCTGATGACTAGGAGTCGGTAGGGGCAAGTGTGATTGCTTGTGCGTTAAAGCTGCTGGCATTTCTTGTCCCACATTCCCCAAAAGGCAGACTCCAAGTTTTTGGCAAATTCTTTGGAGTCAAACAGCCGCGAGGAGAGTACTTGAGATCGCAGGTTTTGCCGCAGGGTAGCCAAAGACGGGATTTTGTCCGCTAAACCCACTGCTAGTTGGTGGTAAGCCTCATGGTCAGACGCGATCCAGTCAGTCAATCCTGCTGCTGTGAGCAAGCCTGCGCCTTGTCTTGCAATGAAATGGTCGCCCTGGAGTGTGAGAACTGGCACCCCCATCCATAAACTTTCCGCGGTGGTTGTACCACCAGGGAAGGGAAAAGGGTCTAAGCACACATCGACTTGGTGGTATGCCTTCAGGTAGTCACTTCGAGACATGGGCTCAGCCAGTATGAGCTGATTGGCGCTGATGCCATGCTTGGCGAAACGCTCAAGTATGGATTCCTTCATTTGCGGAATGCGAAGCTGTTTGGCTTGAATAAGCAGGCGGCTGCTGGGCAGGCTGTGAAGAATTCGGCTCCACAGTTGTACGACGCAATTGTTGAGCTTTACAAGATTGCTGAAACTGCCAAAGGTCAGCCCCTTGTTATGCAGTGCGGGAAGTGGATTGGGCTCAATTTTTTCACGCGGTGCCGTAAAGCAAAGCCGGGTATCTGGCATACGCCAAATTTCCTCTGTGAAATCTTTTTCATCTGCTGCGGGTAATGTGACAGGGTCGGCAATCAAATAATCTATTTCTTTGACTCCCGTGGTTGCAAAATAACCCAGCCAACTGGCTTGAACGGGGGCGAGTCGAAAACCAAATAAGCTCAGTCTGTTACCAGCGGTGTGCCCAGACAAATCAAGAGCTATATGCAGCCCTTTTGTTCTGATCTTGTGTGCGGCTTTAAGGTCTGGTATGCCGGCAATTGAATCCCATTCTTTAAAATATGGCTTGATGCGCTTGGTTAATTCATCTTCATGGATTTGGGTGTTCAGGGCAATCAGTTCTATTTTTTAGTATTGATATTGGCAATAATGCTTTCTATGAAATAACCTACAGGGTGATTTCTTAAATCTGCAGAAACGATCCCTACGCGTAATTTGCTGGGATTTTTTTCGCCCACCCATTCGATTGTATGGCCAGCACTGATGGCTGTGATGGTTTTTCCATAAGCGCGAGCGCATTCAAGCCGATCACCACGATCGATTGCTGGAAGGTAATTCAGTGCAAACAAAAGATTGCTGTGTATAGATGTGTTTTGCGGGTCTAATGCAAGGGCTTTTTTGTAGTATGTAATACAAGTATCTAAATCGCCAGTATCCATCAGTATGTCACCCATCTGCGCATGTGCCTGGGGCATTTGGGGGGCAAGTTCAAGGGTTGTTCTGGCTTCAAGCTCTGCGTCGTTAAATCGCCCCATCTCGAGCAGTAAATCTGCCTTGTTGTAATGCAGCAAGGGGTTTTGAGGATCTAATGCAAGCGCATGATCGTAAAGAGCGAGTGCATCCTGGTGTTTGCCCATATCTTGCAAAACATGGGCTAAGTTACTCAAGGTTTCTATGTGATTTGGTGCGTATTTCAATGCTTGGCGCAGACTTCTTTCTGCTGCTGCAAGAAATCCTTTTTCGTGCTGCATATTCCCCAGATGGAAAAAACCATGTGACAGTGCTGGGTTAATATTGAGTGCGCGTTGGTAATAGTTTATTGCCTCATCGGCTTGATCCAGGTCTCTGTAAGTGTTTGCCAAATTGAATTGGCTGTTTGCGTCTCGCGGCAAGAGTTCGGCCGCCTTCTTTAAGAAAGGTAGTGCAGCGTCGTTGTTTTTTTCTGAGCGATAAATAGCGCCTAATATGGTCCAGCTTAAAGGGTGCTTGGGGAATTTTTGAGTTAAGTATGTGGCTTTTGCCTGGGCGTCCTGGTAGTTGCCTTCTTGAAAGAGAGAAATCAGTGCCTTCACATCTGTAGGGTTGGGTGCGGAGCTAGGCGAGTTAAATATATTAATAGCCATGGTTTTTTACTATTTTTAAGCGTTGATGGCGTTTGTATAGCGAGGGCGCCAGTTTATTCGCGATCATTTAATACGGAAATTTTGACAGATGATCCAATCAAGGGATCACTGATCGGTACATGCTGAGGCCGAAGATTGTGTCGACCAGCCAATGTGCCAGCGCAGACCGCAGGGAGTTATGCAGAGCTTCCCTAGGTGTCGCATCCCGGACGATTGCATAGACCCTAAACGCTATCCCCTTTTCATAGCCCGAGCGGTTCTGCAAGAATTGATAGAGTCCTCGCAATCGACCTCGGGAGCCAAGCCATGTTGATAGCC